>Ga0080064_1000329_pt1 | contig 135580 bp, 133 predicted proteins | sample Subgrocontami54m_FD_69260 | JGI IMG/M metagenome (GOLD analysis project Ga0080064, IMG submission 69260) | Subsurface groundwater microbial communities from S. Glens Falls, New York, USA - GMW46 contaminated, 5.4 m (SPADES assembly) (version 2) ...
GCCTCGTAGCTCGGGCGCTCCAGACCCCGGCACACCAGCAGATAGCGCGAGAAGTTGTCACTCATGGTCAGCGGGTAGCAGCGCCGTCCGTTGCCCAGCCGACAGTCGCCTTTGAAGTCCGCGCTCCAACTCTGATTCGGCCCTTCACAATGACTAAACGGTGCGCTGTCGGGCGCCACCCGACGCCGACGCGTGCGGGGTCGCACCAGCCCCGCACGCTGCAAGAGCGCCCCTGCCGTCGAGTCCGCCGGCCAGGGCACATCAGGCTGTGCACGACGCAGGAAGTCCACCACCTTCTTCGGACCCCACGTCTGATGACGCAGCTTCGTCGCAACGATCATCGCCCGCAGTGCCTCAGGCGTCTCATTGGGATGCGCGTGCGGTGCCCGCGAGCCTTCCTCCAGCCCTGGGGCCCCTCGTGCAGCATACCGCGCAATCCATTTGTCCGCCGTCGGTCGACTGATCCCATACGCGCGGCACAGCTCACTCTTGGTGTACTCTCCGCGTACCCACTCCGCAATCAATTGTATTCGTTGGTCCATGGCACTGGTTTTCTTCCACGGCATCGGCATCATCCTCCTTGCCGATGTACTGTAAACCATGTGCCAGGTTTATTGTGTAAACCATGTTACCAGTTTGTACCTTATGTTCCCTCGCCCCTTTGGGGAGAGGGTCAGGGTGAGGGGGGAGCGGTGATCAGGGGACTTGACCGGGCGGGGCTTCGGTCTGGGTGGGGGCTGAAGGTCAACGCGGGAAACAACATACCGGAGATCTGGAGCTGTTTTCTGAAAACGGGCTAAGACATGAGTAACTTGATCAAGAAAAGTAAGCCTTCTGAGTGTGTCGCAAGGTACAGACAAACAGACGGTACTCCACAAAGCTTGGCGGAGCATCTTAAAGGCGTCTCCCGCCTGACTTCTAGTTTCGCTGGTAAAGTAGGACTTTCGTCGCTTGGGGAGTTGATGGGGCTGCTCCATGATCTTGGCAAGTACTCCGATGCCTTCCAATCGTACATCAAGTCCGCGCAAGGAAAGATCGAGCCGGAGGACGAGGATTATGTCGATGCAGTTCGGACAAAGGGAAAGATCGACCACTCCACTGCCGGAGCCCAATATGTTTGGGAAAAGAAGGGGGGCTCTCCGTTGCGGCATCTGGCCTCGGAATTAATCGCGCTCTGCATAGCGTCCCACCACTCCGGCTTAATCGACTGCCTTTCAGCGGTAGGTGATGATGTAATAGGTAAGCGGATGGCGAAGTCCGAGGAAAAGGCACATTACCGTGAAGTCGACGGCGGGGTTGACGAGTCCGTCCGCAGCCATGTGGAAAGCCTGTTGGCCTCTCCTGATCTGGAGAATGAGCTGCAAGAGCGACTCGCACTCCTTTCCCAGGGTGTCCCGTCAGAGGAAATAGGCCAATTCCTCCTCGGCTTTCTCGCCCGATTTCTCTTCAGTGCTCTTATTGACTCGGACCGCTTGAACTCGGCGGAACGCGAACCGAATCCCAAGCCGGAATGGCCGCTGCTGATCGAAAAACTGGAAGCCCATCTTGCGGGTTTCACGGCAACAAACGAGATCGACGAGATTCGCGGCGAAATCTCATCGTCGTGTCTTGGATTCGCCTCAAGGAAAAAGGGACTCTACCAGCTCACTGTACCCACAGGCGGCGGCAAGACGCTCGCAAGCCTACGCTTCGCCCTGCGTCATGCGGAGCGCCACAAGATGGACCGAGTCGTCTACGTGGTTCCCTATACCTCAATTATCGACCAGAACGCTGGCGTCGCTCGCTCGGTCTTCGCGTCCCTCGAAGAGAGTAGTGGGCAGATCGTGCTCGAGCATCATTCAAACCTTACACCTGAGCAAGACACCACGGAGAACAAACTTCTCGCCGAGAACTGGGACGCCCCGATCGTCTACACAACCGCCGTACAGTTGCTAGAGACTCTGTTTGCCTCCGGCACCCGAGGCGCGAGGCGTCTGCACCAACTCGCCAACGCCGTCATCATCTTCGACGAAACTCAAACCATGCCGGTCCGTACGGTCCATCTCTTCAACAACGCTATCAACTTCTTGACCGAGCAGTGCGGATCCACGGTCGTCTTCTGCACCGCGACGCAACCGCTTTTGGACAAGGTCGAATCGAAGAAAGGGGCCGCCAGGCTATCGCTGGACTCCCAGATGATGGGCGACAACGTGGGAGATTTGTTCAAGAAACTGCGCCGCGCCAGGATCGAAGATAAGTACAAACCTGGCGGCTGGGCTGAAGAGGAGGTGGCGGACACGGCGTTACAATTGCTGGACGAGGCCGGAAGTGTGCTCATCGTCGTCAACAAAAAGGCCCAGGCGCGGAACTTGTACCTGCGGTTGCACGGCAAGGCCGGACACGTCCATCACCTCAGCACCTCCATGTGCCCGGCCCACCGCATGAAAGTACTCAATGAAGTAAAACGCTGCCTCGATCCGGCCAACCCGTCGCCGGTCATCTGCGTAAGCACCCAACTGATCGAGGCTGGTGTGGACGTGGATTTCGGCTCGGCAATCCGCTACCTGGCTGGGCTCGATTCCGTTGCCCAGACGGCGGGGCGCTGCAACCGAAACGGCTTGCGTCCTGCGGGCAGGGTGTTGATCGTCAATCCAGCCAATGAGAACCTAGACAAGCTGCCAGAGATAAGGGCGGCACAAGAGGTCTCCTTACGTGTCCTCGCGGAATACCACGCCGATCCGGCTGCCTTTGATCACGATTTGCAGGGTCCGGCTGCCATGGACCGCTACTATTCGTATTATTTCTACGGGAGGAAACACGAAATGGTCTTCCCCGTCTCCTCCCGCGAAATCGGGAGGGACGGCGACCTTCTCTCCCTGCTTTCGACAAACTCGCTGTCGGTGGAAGCATACAAGACCGCACTCAAAAAAGCCCCTCCATACTGTCTTCGCCAATCGTTCATGACCGCTGCCAAGGCGTTCAAGGCTATCGAGTCCGAGACCGAGGGTGTCATTGTGCCCTACGGAGAGGAGGGGGACCGGATCATCCAACGGCTGTGCTCGACCTCGCAGTTTGAGAATAGGTTCAAGCTCTTAAAGGAGGCGCAGCGGTATTCGGTTAACCTGTTTCCCCCTGATGTGAGGAAGTTCAAGGATATGGGCCGCCTTTACGAGACGTGGGAGGGGAGCGGCATCTATTATCTCGATGAACAGCACTACAGCGCACAATTCGGTGCAAGCACGGAAGAAGTTTCCGAAATGAAGGTGCTCATCGAATGACAGGAGGTATTCATGAAAAACCAAGTTGAGTTCAAGGTGTCAGGGCGCTTCGCGCTCTTCACCGATCCGCTGACCAAAATCGGCGGCGAGAAGTGTTCCTATCATATCCCTACCTACGAGGCGTTAAAAGGCATCGCCAAGTCGGTGTACTGGAAGCCCACGTTCATCTGGATTATCGACCAGGTTCGGGTGATGCGTCGAATCCGCACCCAGTCCAAGAGCGTGAAGCCGGTGAGCTTTTCCGGGGTCTATCCGAGCAGAAAAGATCCTTCGAAGAAGAAGGAAGAGCCGTTCCATTCACTGGCGATTTACACCTACCTCGCCGATGTGGAGTACCAGGTGCGGGCACACTTCGAATGGAACCTGCATCGCCCCGACATGGAGGGGGACCGCAAAACCGAGGCCCACTGGAACATCGCGCAACGGATGACCAAGAAGGGCGGGCGGCAGGACGTTTTTCTCGGTACGCGGGAGTGCCAGGGGTACGTGGAACCCTGTACCTTCGGGGAAGGGCCGGGCGAGTATGACGGCTGCGACGAGCTGGCCTATGGGTTCATGTTTCACGGCTTCGACTACCCGGATGAAACGGGAATCAATGAACTGCACAGCCGCTTCTGGAGGCCGGTCATGGCGGACGGGGTCGTTGCGTTCCCAAGGCCAGAGCAATGCGCGATCCGTAAGTTCGTGAGAGAGATGATCCCCAAGCCGCCCAGATCCGTGGGGCTGGGAGAAGAGGGGTTGGAACCATGAGCTGGGTAGAGAAGCTCTATCAGACCTACGAAAACAATACTGGCGTAATCGGTGACCGGAATGAGGAAATTCCCTTGCTGCCGATCTGCCATACCACGCATAAAGCCCAGGTCGCGATCGTTATCGACGCAAACGGAAACTTCCTTAGAGCTTCGATAGTTCCGAAACCGGAGTCAAGGACCATCATCCCCGCAACGGAGGATTCAGCGGGCAGGACGAGCGGGACGACGCCACATCCCTTATGCGATAAGCTGCAATACGTCGCGGCGGACTATACCCGGTTCGGTGGGGAAAAGGATCCCTGCTATGAGGACTACCTGGTTCTTCTGAAGCAATGGCTTGAGGCAGATGGCAGCCAACCGAAGCTCAAGGCGGTCTTCGACTACGTGAGTAAGGGGGAAGTTATCTCAGATCTCGTTATGGCGTCTATCCTCCACACCGATGAGACATCCTCGAAACTGGTCAGCGAATGGCCAGACAAAAGAAACACTCCAGAGATATTCAGGCTTCTGCCTGGTGGATACGACAACAAGGGTAAGCCTAAGTCTTGGCAGGCGGATGCATTCGTGAGGTGGAGCGTGGAGATCCCAGGTGATCCCCAGCCAGAAGTCTGGCTCGACAGGAATTTGTGGAAGTCCTGGGAAAGCTACTACGGAAGCCTTGAATCCCGCCATGGCCTGTGTTTCGTCACGGGTTCTGAAACCATGCTTGCCAAGCAGCATCCTGCAAAAATCCGCAACGATGGCGACAAGGCCAAACTGATCTCCTCCAATGACATTTCGGGATTCACTTTCCGGGGCCGCTTCACTTCATCGGAGGAGGCCTGCGGAGTTGGGTTCCGTGTGACTCAGAAGGCCCACAATGCGCTGCGCTGGCTTATTGCGCGACAGGGCCGCCGGGACGGGGAACAAGCTGTTGTCGCCTGGGCGGTATCCGGAGTGGATATACCCGATCCAATGGCCGACTCGTTTTCGTTCTTGTTCGGCAGGGACACAGATGAGTCGAAAAAAGGGGGAGGATACACTGCGCAGGAAACCGGTATTGCCTTATCTAAGAAGATCGCCGGTTACTCCGCAAAGCTTCACGATGCAGGGGACGTTGTTGTTATGGCGCTAGACTCAGCGACGCCGGGGCGCATGGCGATCAGATACTACCGCGAGTTGACGGGCTCTGAATTTCTGGCTCGAATCGGGGCATGGCACGGGGGTTGTTGCTGGCGACAGTATTTCGGTAAAGAGCGGATATTCTTTGGCGCGCCTGCGCCCCGAGACATAGCGGAAACCGCCTATGGGAGACGCCCCGACGAGAACTTGAGAAAAGCCACCGTCGAGCGCCTTCTACCCTGCATCGTGGACGGTATGCTGATTCCGCGCGACCTCGTGGAGTCCTGCGTCCGGCGAGCCAGCAACCGAAACGGTATAGAGTTTTGGGAATGGGAAAAAGCTCTTGGAATAGCCTGCGCACTCTACAGATATCACAAGAAGGAGGACTATGCGATGACGTTGGAACGGGAACGAACGACCAGGGATTACCTTTACGGACGCCTGCTGGCATTAGCCGAACACCTGGAAGGCCGCGCGCTGTACGTGGGTGGCGAGAAGCGAGCGACCAACGCAGAGAAGCTCATGCAACGCTTCGCTGACCGGCCCTATTCGACGTGGCTCATTCTAGAGACTGGCTTGACTCCATACAAAGTCAGATTGCGCGCTAAGCGTCCAGGCTTTCTTCACAAGGTAGAGACGGATTTTGACGAGGTCGTCAACGCTTTCAATCCCGACGACTTTACCTCCGATAAGCGCCTGACCGGAGAATTCCTGCTCGGGTACCACTGTCAGCGGGAGGCCCTGCGGCCAACTTCGTGGCAAGGCGAGGGGCAGGATGCAAACGAGAGCGATGACGATAACGAAGAATGACCGGTAACCGTTCTGATCTCAAAAGGAGGATCTACATGAATCTGCACAACAAGATCGATTTTGCGGTGATCTTTAAGGTGATCAATGCCAACCCCAACGGTGACCCGCTCAACGGCAATCGCCCCCGTACCACCTATGACGGTCTGGGTGAGCTTTCCGACGTCTGCCTCAAGCGTAAGATACGCAACAGACTGATGGAAGCCGGGCATAATATTTTTGTCCAGTCCGACGACAACAAAGTGGACGAGCACGCCTCTCTGCGGTCTCGCTCAGACGCGGTACTCGCGGGGATCAAGGCCCCAGAGGGAATCGCGAAGAAGGCTTGCGCTACTTGGTTCGACGTGCGCGCCTTCGGTCAGCTCTTCGCTTACAAGGCGTCAGGTGCCAAGAAGGGCAAAGCAAAGGAAGGCGAGGTATCTAACGAGGACAAGGGGGTTTCCATCGGCATTCGCGGGCCAGTCAGTGTTCAAGCGGCGTTCAGCGTGTCGCCCGTCAGCGTCACCAGCACGCAGATTACTAAGAGCGTCAGCAGCGAAGGGGATGGGACGAAGCGCGGTTCCGACACCATGGGTATGAAACACCGCGTTGACCGTGGCATCTATATCTTGTTCGGCAGTATGAACCCGCAACTCGCCGTTAAGACGGGGTTCAGCGACGAGGACGGGGCTGCCATCAAGGCGGTCTTGCCCCGTCTCTTCGAGAACGATGCCTCCTCGGCGCGCCCGGAGGGTAGCATGGAAGTTCTCAAAGTTGTGTGGTGGCAGCACAACTGCCCAAGCGGTCAGGCTTCCTCCGCGAAGGTTCATAGAAGTCTGACGGTCAACGACACGGACGATCCGGTAAGCTTGCTTTCATTCGAATCCGGCAAGGGGCCGAACGATTCCGCCGCGAACTGGCCAACACCCGAGATCATCGACGGTGTATAGAGACCATGTATCCCGAAGCCGACCTCGTTCCGCTCTCGGCTTTGCAGCACTACATGTTCTGCCCGCGGCAGTGCGCGCTGATCCACGTGGAGCAGATTTGGGAGGAGAGCAGGCTCACGGCCGAGGGGCGGATCCTGCACGAGCGGGTGGATACGGGCGGGGCGGAGAAGCGGCGCGACGTAAAGCGCGTGTTCGGCCTGCCGATCCGCTGCCTGCGACTGGGGCTCACGGGTAAGGCCGACGTGGTGGAGTTCCACCGGCAGGCCGCTGGCCGCTGGCAACCCTACCCTGTGGAGCACAAACGGGGTCGGAGGAAGAAAGAAGACTGGGACCGGGTGCAACTCTGCGCTCAGGCGCTCTGTCTGGAGGAGATGCTGAGCGTTTCGGTGCCCGAGGGGGCACTCTTCTATGGAAAAGAGCAACGACGGGAAGTCGTGGTGATCGGTGACGAACTGCGTCGAGAGACCGAAGACGTCGCCGCGGCCGTCCATCGGATGCTGGCAGACGGGCGCACCCCGCCACCCGAGTACGCCCCCAAGTGCGACAGTTGCTCACTATTGCAAATATGTCTTCCGCGTAAAGTCGGTGGCCGGGGAAACCGGGTAGCCCGGTACCTCGCGACCATCCTGGATGAACCATGAAGAAACATCTGAATACTCTGTTCGTTACAACCCAGGGTACGTACCTCTCGAAAGAGGGGGAGTGTGTGCAGGTGCGAGTCGAGGGGGTTGATAAGGCCCACATCCCCATCCACACGTTGGGCGGGATCGTTTGCTTCGGCAACGTCCTGTGCAGTCCGTTCCTGCTCGGCCACTGTGCGGAACATGGGGTGGCCGTATCATTTCTGACGGAGAACGGGCGGTTCCTGGCCCGCGTGCAGGGTCCGGTGTCGGGCAACGTGCTGCTGCGGCGCGAGCAATACCGATGGGCCGACGATCCCGCATCCAGCGCACGGATGGCGCGATACGTACTGACCGGCAAGCTCGCCAATTCGCGAAACGTCCTGCTGCGGGCCGCTCGGGACCACGGCGATGACGGCAGGGGTGAGGGTCTCCGTGTCGCCGCTCAACGGTTGGCCGACTGCCTGCGGCGGATAGAGCGCCCGGATCTCTCTCTCGACGAGATCAGGGGCATCGAGGGCGAGGCTGGGGCCGGCTACTTCGGCGCCTTCGACGCCCTGATCACATCGGACGATGAGGCATTTCGGTTCAAGGGCCGTAATCGACGGCCGCCCCTCGACCCGACCAACTGTCTGCTCTCGTTCCTGTACACCCTGCTCCTGCACGATATTCGGGCGGCGCTGGAATGCGTGGGACTCGACCCCGCGGTCGGCTTCCTACATCGCGATCGGCCAGGAAGACCCGGACTGGCGCTGGACATCCTGGAAGAATTCCGAGCCGTGGTCGCAGACCGGCTGGCCCTGTCGCTCATCAATCTCGGCCAGGTGAAGGCCAAAGGATTCGAGACGCTCGAGTCCGGTGCCGTGCTTATGACGGACGACACACGAAAGGAGGTGATCCTGGCCTATCAGAAGCGGAAACAGGAGGAGGTGGAGCATCCATTCCTCCAGGAGAAGATGGCCATGGGTCTGCTGTGGCACGCCCAAGCCTTGCTGCTCGCGCGACATATCCGGGGGGACCTGGACGGGTACCCGCCTTACATCAGGCGGTGAGGGTAGGCGATGTTCGTACTGGTGAGCTACGACGTAAACACCCAGGATGCGGCCGGTCGGAGGCGCCTGCGGAGTATTGCGAAGATCTGCCAGAACTGGGGCCAGCGGGTCCAGTTTTCGGTCTTCGAGTGCATCGTAGATCCAGCCCAATGGGCGGGCTTACGGGCTAAGCTCATCGGGATGATGGACCAGGAGAAGGACAGCTTGCGCTTCTATTTCCTCGGCGCGAACTGGAAACACCGTGTCGAGCACGTAGGCGCCAAGCCAACTCTCGATCAGGAGGGTCCCCTTGTTTTCTAGTAGCGCGAACCACAAGCTGACACGAAAACCCTGGGGGATTCGCGGCGCCGGATCTCCTTGTGAATCCTACGGATTTTGGGAAGCCGCTGTCCCGCGTGCGGATATGACAGGCCGCAGAGTGGGGGTTCGCGTAAGCGCCCTGGATTTCGCAGGCGTGGCGCGGACTTAAAGAAGGCCAGTCGCCCCCCGCGCGGGGGCGTGGATTGAAACTTGCTTCCCTCGGTGATCCATACGCGGGGATGGGTCGCCCCCCGCGCGGGGGCGTGGATTGAAACACTACGCTCCTGGCCCGCACCTTGCGAGGGGAAAGTCGCCCCCCGCGCGGGGGCGTGGATTGAAACGTCGTAGCTATACCACTGTTGTGGTCCCTGGCTCGTCGCCCCCCGCGCGGGGGCGTGGATTGAAACTCGTGCCAACGGACAGGCGTCAAGATCATGATCGGTCGCCCCCCGCGCGGGGGCGTGGATTGAAACTTAGTGGTTGTTGTATTGCCTGCGAGTTTCTTCCGTCGCCCCCCGCGCGGGGGCGTGGATTGAAACCCTGGAGACCCGTATGGCAGTCAACCCCACAATCTGTCGCCCCCCGCGCGGGGGCGTGGATTGAAACCGCCTGTAACGGATTGGGGAGAATGCGGTGCGTTGGCGAAGAAGAGGTGGATTCCCGCTTAAGGATTGCGGGAATGACGAACATGGGCGGAACTGAGGCCCTGACGAAGAAGGGATTGAAACCCCACGAAACAAATCTCCCTCTCCTCTCCAATCTAAAGTTCGAAGAAGTGCCCTGACGAAGAAGGGGTGTGTGCTGTGTCATTCCCGCGAAAGCGGGAATCCAGGGGGCTGATACCTGGTGCGTAAACAGCCGTGCGTCTATATCCTGGCGAGCCAGCGCAACGGTACGCTATACATCGGCGTGACCAGCGATCTCGTTAAGCGGGTGTGGGAGCATCAGCACAACCTGGTCGAGGGATTCACGCAGCGATACGGCGTCCATACGCTGGTCTACTTCGAGCCGCACGACACCATGGAGGAGGCCATCAGGCGGGAAAAGCAGCTCAAAAAGTGGAACCGAGCCTGGAAGATCGTACTGATCGAACAGCACAATCCACAGTGGGAGGACTTGTGGTCCACGATTGCCTAGGCCGGATACCTCGATTGTGCAGAATGAGCGGAGCGAAAGCGGCAGGCTAGATCGTGCCTCTGGATTCCCGCTAAGAGATTGCGGGAATGACGGGGGAGGGGTTAAGCGGGACCTCTGGATTCCCGCTGGAGCCTGCCCTCGACTGTGATCGGGGGCGGGAATGACTAGGGGGGAGAATCTGCTGCCCTGACGAAGAAGGGAACGGTATCGAGAGGCGTGACCCGTGACCGTGCAGGAGGTACTACCACGAGTCACGATCACGATGCGTCTCACGAAATGCCCTGATATCAGAACGCGGAACGGCTTCCAAGCAGTGCGCTCTCCCGTACATGGTTGACGTATTCTAGTGAATTCTCTAGGATAGGGGATGTAAGATTAATGGATTAGGAGGGTTCAGGAATGAAGACCTACCTTTTTAGGGTGGAGTTGCAGCAGGAAATCGATGGGCGGTGGAGCGTGTGGATTCCATCTCTCGCAGGGCTTACAAGTTGGGGTCATACGAAAGAGGAAGCGCTGCGGAATATCCAGGACGCAGCGGAAGCCTATGTGGAGGACATGTTCGAAGCGGGGGATCCGATTCCCCTCGAAGTAGGGAAGGTTGAAGTTGTTGAGTCGCCGGCAGTAGCCGTTACGGTATGATCGAGCAGTTACGGAACGTCGCTGTCCGAAAATTGGTTCGGGCGCTGGAGTGTGACGGCTTCGTGTACCGACGGCTCAAAGGTAGCCAGCGAGTGTATCGACATCCCGATGGTCGGCGAGTGGTTATTCACTATCACCACGGTGGAGACACACTGCCCGTCGGCACTCTCCGACAAATCCTTGCAGTTACCAACTGGAACGAAGAAGCGCTACGTCGTCTTGGTTTGATCGCGTAGCATCTCAAATAAGCGGTGCTTACCCTGATAGGGTGGTGGTTCCGAGAAACGTCAGAAAGGCGTTGCAGATGGGTGAGCGCGAACGATGGCGATGGGTGATAAGGTAGAACGGCCTGGTGAGCTTCAAACCGGCAACGGGAATAGCGTGAAGCTCGCTGCACTTGATGTCGCTCGCGACAGCGAGCTTCGAGATGATGGCGATACCCCCGCCTGCTTTGACCGCTTGCCGGATCGCCTCGTTGCTGCCCATCTCCCCGATGACCTTGAACGCGCCTATCGATAGCTTATGCCGCTCCAGGGCCTGCTCCATCATCTTGCGTGTCCCAGAGCCGCGCTCCCGAATAAGAAACGGCTGACTCGGCAGTTCTTTGAGCGCGACGACCCTCCGAGACGCCCAGGGGTGCGTAGGCGGTACGACCAGGACCATCTCGTCTTTGGCGAATTGCCGATACTCGATCCTGCCATCATCGAATTGTGCGCCCACTACGCCGACCTCGTATGCGCCGGTGAGTACTGCCTCAATGATCTCTTCTGAGTCCGAGATCCTGAGGATGACAGTGATATCCGGATATTGGGCCCTGAACCGTCCGATCAGGGGCGGCAGCAGATACCCGCCTGGGATACTGCTGGCGCCGAGTATCAGCTCTCCCCTCAGTCCTCCCTTAAGATCGTCGAGTGCCTGATGGGCCTCCTGGCGGAGAGCCAGGATCTGCTTGGCATAGCGATAAAGCAGATCGCCGGCCTTTGTCGGGGTCGCTCGATGCCCGAGGCGATCGAGAAGCTGGACTCCTACTTCCTCCTCCAGTTTTTTGATGTGGCCGCTGACGGTAGGCTGGGTCAGGTATGCCGCCTTCGCTGCCTTCGAGAAGCTTCCCGATTCGACGATTCTGGCGAACAGTTCGAGGGTGTGGATGTCCATGATGTGTTGTCTACTGCCGCCGTGTCCCGGTTCCTATCGTCTCCTGGAATAGATGGAGATAATGCTGAATCTCCGCCTCTCTGGAGAATGTCCGCTCGATCTTCTCCTTTCCGTTCCTTCCCAGCGTCTGGCGGAGGTGAGGTTCCGTGATCAGCCGCTCGGCCTTAGAGGTGAACTCCGTTGCTGAACCGAAAAGTAGCCCATCGATCCCGTCTTGTACAATAGAGCGGTTTCCCTCGATATCCGATACCAAGACGGCCCGCCCGCGACTCATTGCCTCCAGGATGCTATTGGCCATGCCGCCCTCAGAGAGCGACGAATTGATCACCACATCGACAGATGAGAGCATGGCGCAGATCTGCCCATGAGGGACCGGCCCCAGGTAGAAGGCCCACGGATAGTCCTGCAGTAGTTCCTGCAATCTGGCGCCTTCCGTCGCTTCGATGATCGGTCCGGCGAATACGGCTTTGACCTGAGGATACTGTATTCTCAATGCATCAAGCGGCTTCAGGCAGAAGCTGACATTCTTCACGCGCCGGATACCAGACGGGATGAGAAAGATCAGATCGTCCGGTGTAAATCTGAGGTGGCGCCGGAGATCGAACGGGGACTCCTGGCAGTGAACTGCCTGGCCGATCACCCGGATTCGATATTCCACATCGGGTAGTTCGGCGATGAGCTTGGTCCGCATACAATCATGAAAGGCGACGATGCATGTGACCCGGCGCAGGATATCCATGACCGCCGGTCTCCGGTGAGGATCGAAGAGGTCGGTGTTGACATCAGTTCCGGTAACGGTGAGGATCGAGGGGACGCCTAATCGAGATGCGGCTTCTGTGACGATATGACCTGAGGAGCTGACATGGAATCCATGGATCAGATCGGGTGCAAATGCTTCCAGCGCCCGGAGGATCTCGTCGTGCGAAGTTCGATCTTCAAGGGACCAGACACGGACGACCACACCCCGATCTTGTAACCCGGATACGATGCGTTGAACTGTAATCGAATTGCCCCGAACGGAGGGGACATAAAAGGGGGTGATGATACCCAGTCGTATCGGCATATTCAACGGCTGAAGTGTTGTCGGAGCATCTTTCCCAACTCTTTCTCTCGATCGGCCCCCAGAAGTTTACTGACCTCGGTTTTAATGCGTCCCTCGATGCGGCCCATCTGAGGGGTAATCGTCGGGTCAGACGAGGTTCCTTGCACCCTGGCCTCGATCGTTATTTTTGCCAGCCTGGCTGTTACGTCGATGTCTAAGGCCTGGTTGAGCAAATTAATGCTCCCTGCGGCATAAAACTTGGCCCCATCCCGAAGCAGCATCAAGTCTTTGGTTCGCAGGATCCCATCGTCAAGAGTCCAATGCGCGCTGAGACGATCGAACTCGTTCAGGGCGGGTACTGAGATACCGACCCCTTTCAGGATAGGATCGATGGTTTTTGAGAGCCGTTCCAGCGGCGTATAGCCGGTCACACGCCCATTCGTGACGGCCAGGTCGGCTTGGCCAGAGATCCTGGTGAGTGTCTCAGATCCGAGGTGTCCTGAGAATTCCATATTTGAATCCAGTGTCATCATTCCGCGCATGTTCCAGCGTGGTGCCTGGAATGCCTGGAGTAATGGCTCGATCTGAATCCCTTCGAGATGTGTCGTAACCTGCATACGGGGCCCACGCTCACTGAAGGACAGCGCCGCGTTGCCGGACAGATTTCCACTGTAAAAGCCGCCTTGAAGCCGACGGATAGAGAGTAGACCGCAGCAATAATGAAGGTCGCTTTCTGCAGTCGTCAGTGTCAGTCTCCCCCAGTGCAGGGTGCCGGCTCGCACGTGCCCCTCAATCTGTAATCCGTCATTCGGCTTAGCCGGAGAGGGCGTGGGAGAGGGTGCCGAGAGGGGAGACGGGAGACGGGAGACGGGAGGGGTAGGGGAGGGCGCTGATTTGGTATCTGTCGTGGTTGCCAACGCGACAAACGGTTCGATGGAAAGGTCAGGGGTATCCAGCCAAAACTGGATACGAGGCGACTTCTGCGTTGTGAGCTGAAGCCGGCCCGTCGTCGTGTGGCCATTCCAGAGCAGGTTCATTTCTGAAAGGTCGAGGCGATCCCCCTCCCATCGCCCTTTCGTTCGCAGCCATGCCTTGTCCTTCGATCGCCTACCGGTCTCCTGTCCAACTGTCACACCGACGCGCTGCAGATCAACGTCGGCCTGTAGATCAAGGACCGGCCACTCGCCAACGGCCTTCCCATCAAGATCGATGGTTCCACTCAACGCTGCCATAGAAGAGGAGGTATGGGGTATACCGAGCGTCGATGCCAGTTGCGCAACATCGAGATCTCGCATATGCAGCTCCACCTCAATCGGCGAGTGATCACCTGCACGAAGTGGCAGGCTTCCGGTGAGGTCAAATGAACCGGAAATCTTGTCCGGGAGGAGTCCGCTGATATGGATAGGAAGAGGGTGAGGGGGACGCGGGGCCGGGATATCCAGATTTACATCCTTCAGTTCCACTGTGGCTGGTCCAGAAGGATGGAGGGGATTGTCGAGAATCAGAATCCCATGTCGAATCGTCAGGCCCCCTGCTGCCATGACAGGCAGAGCAGATTGTCCCGCGACTGCCCTAGCGCCTTCCGTACGACGAGGTTCACCGTCAGTCCCTCGCGCAGTCGGCCGAATGAAGTCGTCGAAGTTCCACCCGTCAGAGCCTTTGGTTAACCTGATGCGCGGCCGGTCAATTCGGATGTCGCTGACCTGGATCACCCCCTTGAGCAGCGGCAGCAGTTTAAGCGCGATATTCAGTTGTTCTGCGTCTAAGAACGGTTCAGACCAGGGGGCGCGATCGGCGATACTCACATCTCGGATGGTTACACCGGGGGAGGGTAGAAGGTGTACTCGGAGGCTGCTTACGGTGACTGTGCGGTTGAGCAGTTGGCTGGCTCGGCTGATAAGAATCCCTCGGTACCGCTCTTGATCGAGCAGGAGCGGACCGGCTAGCATGACAGCGATGAATCCACCTGCGACCAGGAGCAACCCGAGAAGCCACCTCCGGCTGCGCTTTGTCACCTGTCTCCTCCAGGCTCCTCAGCTGTGAGTTGTGCGACCAACAACTCGTTGACCGCCTGCGGATTGGCCTTGCCGCGACTGGCCTTCATCACCATACCGACAAGGAAAGTGAGGCTTTGCACCTTCCCTTTCCGATAGTCGGCGATCGGCCCGGGGTGTTGGGCAAGGACCTCCTGCACAATCCGGAGTAGCTCATCCTGATTGGAAATCTGAGTCAGCCCCTGCTCTTTGACGATCAGCTCAGCCGACTTCCCGGTTTGATACATCTGCTCAAAGACCGTCTTCGCAATCTTGCCGCTGATTGTTCCACGAAGAAGCAGCGTAAGCAGCGCAGCCAGCTCTGTCGGCTGGATCGGGCTGTCGGTGATCCCCCGGCCATCCTTATTCAAATGACCGAGCAGCTCCACCATCACCCAGTTGCTGGTAAGTTTCGGCTCGCGCGAGGCCTTTACGACCTCCTCGTAGTAGTCGGCAAGCGGTCGGGATGCAGTAAGGACGGCAGCATCGTAGTCCGGGATTCCGTACTCATCAACAAATCGGGTGCGGCGCTGCTGCGGCAGTTCCGGCAAGGTTGTGCGGATCTCATCGATCCATTGCGGTGGGATGACTAATGGGACAAGATCCGGCTCAGGAAAGTAGCGGTAGTCGTGAGCGTACTCCTTACTGCGCATCGAGAGGGTCAGCTCCTGATCGGCATCCCACAGTCGTGTCTCCTGGACGATTGTACCCCCATCCTGGAGGATATGCGTTTGTCGTTGGATCTCGTAGGCTAAGGCCTTCTGGACGTTCTTGAAGGAGTTCATATTCTTGACCTCAGCCTTGACGCCCAACTCTTCCCTTCCGGCCGGCCGGAGCGAGACATTGGCATCGCAGCGCAGGCTGCCTTCCTCCATATTGCCGTCGCAGACCCCAAGATAGACAAGGATCGCCCGAAGCTGCCGAAGATATTCTGCGGCCTCCTCTGGGCTGCGAATATCGGGCTCGCTGACGATCTCCATCAACGGCACGCCGCCGCGGTTAAAGTCCACCAGGCTGGAATCGGCGGCATGCAGCGTACCGGCATGTACGAGCTTACCGACATCCTCTTCGAGATGCAGGCGATGGATTCGAATATGCGTGACGACGCTGCCGACCGGGACGATAACCGTTCCACGTTGAGCCAGCGGCAGTTCGTACTGCGAGATCTGGTAGTTCTTCGGCATATCGGGATAGAAGTAATTCTTCCGGTGGAACCGACACGTTGGAGCGATGTCACACCCAAGGGCGAGCGCAGCTCTGATGGCGAACTCTACCACCCGTTTGTTCAGGACCGGCAACGCCCCTGGCATTCCCAGACAGACAGGGCAGGTTTGGCTATTGGGCGGAGCGCCAAAAGCGGCGCTGCAGCCGCAGAAGATCTTTGATCTGGTCAGGAGCTGGGCGTGTACCTCCAGCCCGATGACTGCCTCATACCCGGCTTTGAGTGTCGCGTGTCGCGCGTCAAGTTCCATGATCACATGCCTTGCTATGTTACGGGTCGGATTGACTCGAGAAAGTCAACGTATTCATCGGTCAGCCCGTGTTCCTCGGCGCCGCTGATCAGTAACTGTTTATATCGCTTTGAGGGGGGCATCTCGCGGCCCGGATTCGCCATGATGTACGTAAAGACTGCAAGGGTCTTTCCTGAGTGGGTTCGAACCTGAATCTCTTGATGGAAATAGAGACGGGGGAATCCTTCGTACTCATCCAAGGCCTTGCGTTCCGCGTCACTGATCTCCCACACCACACCCTCAACCTGATGCCCTGACTTTTCGCGGAGGTGTGCAACCCCACCGCCCCACATCGGGGAGTTTCCGTAGAAGGTCAGCTCATGATCGGAGAGTGTTGCCGCAGCCACAAACTTTGCCTTTGGGCAGTGCCGCTTGAGTTGAACGCGTTCCATGTTGGAGCCGTAGGCAAAGTAGAGCATTCGGCTAACGTTTCCCAGCATGAGGTCGAACCTCTGGACGCCAGATCGCGTGAGGTTCAAATTTCCACGATGTGGCCGTTCGGTGCGTATCGGCCAGCTCAACCTCGAACGTCGCTTCCTCGCCGGGTTCAATCGCGGCGAGCTTTACCGTCTGTCGCCCCAGCTCCCGGCTGGAGGCCGACCGGCTTTTTTTCGACCCGGATTGGCTCGGCGTCTGACCAAAGAACCGAACGAGAATGACGACCTCCTCAGCGCGTTTGGCACTGATATTTTTCATCGTACCCTTAAGGGTATCGATCCAACGCTCGGATCTGAGGATGACGAGATCATTATTCGCAGCCGAGATCAGGTTTGGCAGCAGGCTGATCGTCAGGACCAGGATGAGCATGAGGCGTCTTCGCATCGTCGGCCTCATCTTACAACGGAGGCTTCCGGCGGTGCCAGTCGGTCGCCTGCTCATAGGCATGTGCCACCTTCAGGATCGTGGCTTCGTCGAACGGTTTACCGATCAGTTGAAGCCCGATCGGCAAGCCAGCCTTGGTAAATCCACAAGGGATCGAGATACCGGGTAGACCTGCTAAGTTAGCCGAGATCGTGAAGATATCCGAGAGATACATCTGGAGCGGATCCTCCATCTTCTCGCCGAACTTGAACGGCGGTGTCGGCGAGGTGGGAGTCGCGATCACATCGCAGTACTCGAAGGCCCGCTCAAAATCTCGACGGATAAGCGTACGGACCTTCTGGGCTTTGAGGTAGTAGGCATCGTAATAACCGGCCGACAGGGCGTAGGTGCCGAGCATGATTCGGCGCTTGACCTCTGGTCCAAACCCCTCTTGCCGGCTCTTTTGATACATCTCCAGCAAGTCAGCCGGCTCCATAGTCCGGCGCCCGTATCTTACCGCATCGTAACGGGACAGGTTGCTGCTGGCCTCGGCAGTCGCCACAAGGTAGTAGGTCGCAATGGCATAGGGGGTATGGGGAAGCGAGATCTTTTCCTGTCGCCCGCCCAGTTCCTCCAGCGTCCGGATTGCCGCCCAGACAGCCGCCTCGACCTCTGGATCCATGCCCTCGATAAAATAGTCGTGGGGAATCCCGACGCGGATCCCGCGAACATCCCCAGTCAGGGCAGCGCTATAGTCGGGAACTGGCAGATCTGCTGAGGTCGAATCGCAGGGGTCGTGTCCGGCGATCGCATGCAACAGCAGGGCGCAATCGCGTGTATCTTTTGTAAATGGTCCAATCTGATCGAGCGATGAGGCGAAGGCCACCAGACCGTATCGGGAGACCCGGCCATAGGTCGGCTTAAGACCCGCAATACCACAGAAACTTGCCGGTTGCCGGATTGATCCCCCCGTATCGCTACCGAGCGCTCCGGCGCAGAGGTCGGCCGCCACTGCGGCGGAAGAGCCGCCAGAAGAGCCGCCTGGGACATAATCAAGCGCCCAGGGATTCCGTGTCCGGAAGAAGGCCGAGTTTTCCGTCGAAGAGCCCATGGCAAACTCATCCATATTGGTTTTACCCAACAGGACTGCCTCTTGTGCCTTGAGGCGCCGGATGACCGTCGCATCGTACGGCGGCTCATAGGACTCAAGGATCTTCGAGGCGCATGTAGTTCGTATCGCCTTCGTGCAGATGACATCCTTGATCGCCAGCGGGATACCGGCCAGCGGGGGAAGAGGTGTGCCGGCGGCGAGTAGCCGATCGACGGCCCCAGCCTGCTCCAGCGCCTTGTCCTCGGTCAGGGTCGTGTACGCCATGACCTGTCCATCGAGGCGCATGATTCGATCCAGCACCGAGCGGGTCAGCTCAGTGGCGCTTAGCGAGCGACTTCTGAGCAGCTCCTGCATTTCGTGGATGGTGAGTCTGGAAGGATCCACTATGTTACTCCTCCAGGATTCTCGGGACTCGGAAGAGGCGATCATGACGGTCCGGCGCATTCGCCAGCGCCTCCTCCTGAGTCAGCGAAGACGTCACCGTATCCTCGCGAAACACATTGGTCATCGGCAGGATGTGAGAGGTCGGCTCGACAGTCGTCGTGTCCAATTCATTCAATGTGTCGATGTAGCTCAGGATCGAGTCGAGCTGAGCCCGCATCCGCTCTTTTTCTTCCTCGGTCAGCTCTAGACGGGCTAGCCTGGCCACATGCTCGACCTCTTGAGATGTAATCTTCATAAATCTCCTCAGGCCTGCTCTAATTGGGCGTACTTTACCATAAGCCTCTTTTCGCCGGCGCCATGAAATCTGACGACCACCTTCAGATCATCCCCGCTGCCGCTCCGTTCCCGAATGACCCCGACGCCGAAGTCGGGATGCCGGATGCGCGTTCCAGGATGCAGACGATCGACGAAGGACTCATCTTCCTGGCGTTCCTCTCGATATTCAGGAACAGTGAGGAGCGATGTACCCCTGGATTCCCACGGATCCTGGGTCTGTAGGACTTCCGGGGGGATTTCATCCAGAAAGCGCGAGGGCAGGTTAAAGCTCCGATTACCATAGAGGCGTCGCTGCCGAGCCGACGCCAGAAAGAGCCGCCGTCGCGCCCGGGTCATACCGACATAACAGAGCCGGCGTTCCTCCTCCAGCTCTCGATCGTCGGCCATGGCATAGGTATGCGGGAAGATCCCCTCCTCCAGCCCGACCATAAAGACCGTATCAAACTCCAGACCCTTGGCCATGTGCAGCGTCATCAGCGTCACGGCGCCCCGGCCTTCGGCATACTCATCGATGTCGCCGAGCAGGGCGACCGAGTCGAGGAACGTCGACAGTCCTCCTTCCGGATTACGCTCTACAAACTCCTGAGCGGCGGTCACGAGCTCCTTCAGGTTTTCCAGGCGGCTCTGGGCCTCCGGCGTACCCTCGCGTTGAAGCTCCTCATCGTATCCGGACGCGGTAATCAGTCCTGCGATAAGATCTGGAAGCGGGGTGAGGGCGGATCGTTCCCGTGCTTCTTCAATCAGATGGAGCAATCCCACCATGGCCGGCTGTTGCTTTGCATTGAACAGCTTTTCGCGGACCGCGCGTTGACACGCATCCCAAATTGTTGTCTTGCCTTGCATCGCCAGCAGGTCGAGCTTTGCGATCGTGGCTGGTCCGATACCGCGTGCCGGTGCATTCACAAGCCGCTTAAAACTGATGCTGTCGGCGGGGTTGGCCACCCAACGCAGGTAGGCCAAAAGGTCCTTGATCTCCTTTCGTTCGTAGAAGCGGAGACCTCCAACAATGATGTACGGGATCAGGGCCTGACGCAACGCCTCCTCCAGGATGCGAGATTGAGCGTTGGTCCGGTAGAAGATTGCATAGTTGTCGTACCGCGTATCCTCGTCCGTTCTGAACAGGATCGCAGGGTTGGTTGCCTGACCTTGGATTGTTCTGACGGCGAAGCGGGCCTCATCGGTTTCATCGAGGGCCCGGTAGAGTACGATCGTATCCCCAGCCTCATTTTCAGTCCAGAGAGTCTTTCCTTTTCGATCGTAGTTGTGGGCGACGACTGCCCCTGCGCACTGTAGGATTCGCTGCGTCGATCGATAGTTCTGTTCCATGCGAATCACCGTGCATCCGGGATGATCTCGCTCGAAGTCCAGAATGTTATTCAGGTCGGCGCCGCGCCATCGATAGATTGACTGGTCGTCATCGCCCACGACACAGAGATTCCCATATTTGCTTGCCAGTAAATGGATGAGGCGGTACTGGGCGTGGTTCGTATCCTGGTACTCATCCACCAGGATGTAGCGCCAGAGGTCCTGGTAGGCGGCCAGCACCTCGGCATGCTGCTCGAACAGGCGTACCGTTACCATCAGCAGATCGTCGAAGTCAAGGGCCTGGAGCTCTTGCAGCCGCTCCTGGTACGTGACATACAGCTTTGCGGTCCGCTCCTCCATCCGGTCATTGGCCTGCAACGTATACTCTTCAGGAGAGAGCAACTCATTCTTTGCACGACTGATGCGGGAGAGGATCGAGCGCGGATTGACCGTACGCTCAGATAGACCCTGCCCGCGCAGGCAATCTCGCATCAGATGCAGTTGATCGCCATCGTCATAGATGACGAAGGAGCTCTTCAGGCCCAGTGCGGCGCTATGCTTCCGTAGAATCCTGACGCAGGTCGCGTGAAACGTGCCAACCCAGACGCTGCCGCCATCTCTCAGACCAGGCTCAGTGCAACCTTGACCCAGCAGGTCGGTCACGCGTCTCTTCATCTCAGAGGCCGCCTTATTGGTAAACGTGACGGCCAGAATGTTCCATGGTGGGACCCCGCACGAGCCGATCAGGTAGGCAATACGCCTGGTGATGACCCGGGTCTTTCCCGATCCGGCCCCAGCCAGTACCAGAAGCGGTCCATCGGTGTGCAGGACCGCCTCTTCCTGCCTGGGGTTCATGTTCTCCAGGATGGCATTCACGGTAACGCGTCTCTCCATAGTTAGCTATATACGTGATCGATTGCGCTTTCATCATAGGCGAACCTGTCCGATGCGACAAGCGATATTTCGCGCGTATACCCTCGTCTATCAACAGATTTCCGGAGAGGAAGAGGCGGACCGAATCTGTAGTATCGGTCGCACATCGGGGGTTTATTCCTATGCCCCAGCTTTGAGGAGTAATGAAGGGATGTTGCCCCATAGCATGCCAGCAGAAACGACTACAGCCGATCGCTTCTGCTGGCATCTCGCCACGGTGAAGGTTACCTGTACACCCACGATACCATCGCAATGTCGTTGACAAGGATGAAAGAAGACTGGAGAATCCGGTTCAGCTCAAGTCGACTTGTTCAGTCTGGTACGTTGCAGACCAACAGGGTCATCGTGAGCCATCTTAGCGGCTGCAAAAAGGAATGCGTCAGTGAATCCTGAATCTTCTCATCCCGTGCAGAAGCGCCGGTACCGGTTAACGGTTATTTGCATTGCCGTGATCGTTTCCCTGATGGCGGTAGGGGCAGCACTTGCGACGGCACCGGCGGCCATGGATCATCTGTGCTATGAGCACCGCATGAATATGTTTTGCTCGATCACCCAAATCGGTGAATCCAGTGTGAGGGTATTCGTAAGGCATCCGGAGGTGAAGCCAGTTGATCGGAGCGCATTGATGTCTCGCAGCACACTGCCAGAGGTTCCACCTGCCGAAATACGTTCATACGGCAGCGGCTTCCCGAGCGGAAAGCCACAGTGGTTGTACTGGGAAGCACGGCTAAAGTCTCGTGCAGCTCCAGGCCGCCCAATCAAGTTCGTGGTCCATTGGACGACCTACGAGCGAGGCGGCAAATCCATCGCGGCCGGTGTCGTTGAGGCCATGTGGGGTGCTGATGACCCAACAGCCCTTGTTATTGGTCCTGTCGACAAGATTCCAATCGGAACGACCGGTCAATTCCCACCCGGCCGCTATGAGATCGTACTGAAGGTCTACGGCAATCAACTGGCCGAGTCGGAGATTCGCGGCGGATTCGATATGTACTGACGCCTACACATCGTACCGGGATCTGATATCATAACGAATTGTAAGACGGGTAAACGCTTGACATTCTATGCGGGTAATCATATAGTACCCGCGCTACTCGGATTCAGAGTCGCGTTTCGGTTTATTTCGCATACATAAAGGATGTAACAATGAAGAAACGTGGCGCTGTCGCTACTCTGTTTCCCCTGCTGATTGTTGCTCTGCTTGTTGGATGGGCTTGCAGCCGATTTAACGCACCTTCCTCAGAAACCAAAGGTCTCCAGACGAAGGACGCATCCGCCGCAAAAGCTGATTCACCTATACCAAAGTGGGTCGGTCCACCTCAAGGTGCCAAGTACGTGGGGGGAGAGTCCTGCTTGAGGTGCCACGAGGAGTCGGCTCAGCGCTTCCATAAGACGAAGATGGGGCGGATTATGTCTGCCAATCCGCGTACCGCCCAAGAGCGTCAGACCTGTGAGTCGTGTCATGGTCCAGGGGGCCCTCACGTCGACGCGGAGGGTGGTGCCATTGAGACATTGATGACCTTCAAGAAGGGAGCAGAGCCGGTCGAGGTACAAAATGCATCGTGTGTGAACGGCTGCCACGAAAAAGGGGAGCACACCAACTGGAAGGGGAGTACCCACGAGACGCGCGGCATCGCCTGTGTCGCCTGTCATAAGGTCATGGAGTCGGTATCCGACCGATCCAATCTGGCCAAGCCGACCGCGATCGAAGTCTGCTCACAGTGCCATCAGACTCGCAGAGCCCAACTGCAGCGCAGCTCTCATATGCCGTTGCGCGAGGGCAAGCTCAGTTGCTCCGACTGTCACAACCCGCATGGCACCGTCACGCAGGCGATGCTCCGGGAAGATTCGGTCAATGACAACTGCTTCAAGTGCCATGCCGAGAAGCGGGGGCCATTCCTGTGGGAACATGCGCCGGTCACGGAAAGCTGTTCGAATTGCCATGAGCCGCATGGTTCCACCAATCCGAAACTGCTCAAGGTTCGAGTTCCACGTCTCTGCCAGCAGTGTCATATCGAGACCCGGCATCCAACTAATCCATACGATCCGACGACCGGGGCACGGTATACCATCAGCAGAGGTTGCGTCAACTGCCATCAGAAGATCCATGGGTCAAACCATCCTTCCGGGTTCGCCTTCACAAACTGAGGCGGTGATTGGAATCCAGCGAAGGAGTAGAGGATGTGGGCGATGAGGGAAATGGCTGAGACGAAGCGGATCGGCAAAGCGCTGCTGGCTGCCTTCGTGCTATCGCTGACTGTCGTCGCATTGGGTTCTGCTGAGCAGGCCCCACCGCAGGAGGAGGCACTCCCTTCATGGGTGGGCTGGCTCAATGCCGGACTGCCATTTGGTTTTGAGCTGACCGGATTGGACATTGAGGGCGGGTATCGCGACATCGATGGTCATCGTGGCGCTGCCAAATTTCAAGAGTATCGGGTATTGGAGGAAAGCCCCTTTCTGGATCATCTTCGACTTTCCCTCGAAACCAAGGATAAAAGGCAATACGTTAACTTTTCCGCGATAGACTCGTTTAAGCAAGATCAAAGCTACCAGTTCCAGGTCGGAACGTACGGCGGCTATGATTTGGAAATCTTCTGGGATCAGATCCCCCACCAGCTCAGTACGACGGGACGTTCTCTGCTGTTGACAACGTATGACAATGGCAACCCGAACCTGACCCTGCCCCCTGGCGTTGCGTCGACGGTCCAGGCTACTGCCCCGGCCTCGAGAGCCTCGGTGCTAGCCGGCTTTCAGGCCAATGCCGCACCGGTTGATCTCAGCTTTTTGACCAGCAAGGCGGGATTCGGATTCAAGTATAATCTGACGGATTCACTGGATATGGGCCTTCGCTACACCTTTACGCAGAAGGACGGGACGGTTCCCTTTGGCGCAGGCTTCAGTAGCCCTGGCGGCAATATCGTTGAGTTGCCGGCCCCTCTTTTCAACCGGACCCACCAGGTGGAGGCCAAGACGCAGTACGCAAGACCGGGCTGGAATCTTGGTCTTGGCTATACCGCGTCGATTTTTGATCAGAGCATCGATAACATTACGTTCGATAACCCGCTGTCGGCGACAAGCGGCCCAACTGCTTCTGCCCTCGGTCGAACAACCATGTATCCGAGTAACCAGGCGCATAACGTATTTCTGTCCGGGGGCGTATTCCTTCCGCTGCAGACCAGGGTTACGGGCAAGGTATCCTATGGATGGCGGCTTCAGGACGAGGCGTTCGTCCCACATACCATCAATTCGGCCCTGACAGCCGACCCCCGCCTGGCGCTCCCAAGACAGAGCCTGGATGGAGAGATCAGGACAACCCTTGTAACGCTTAATGGTACAAGCCAGCCGATTACCGCGGTACCGCTGACGCTGACCGGAGGGTATCGTTTCTACGACTTCAATAATCGAACCCCGCAGATCGTCTTTCCTACACACACCATCCGGGATACGTCGATCACGTCTGAGACGCGGGTGACCGCGCCCTATTCCTACACAAAGCATAATGCCCGCCTGGACGCAGGCTACCCGCTGTTGACGAACCTCAATGTCAAGCTGGGCTATGAGTGGGAGCGGTGGGACCGCGATTCGCAATATCGCGAGGTACCGACCAGCGATGAGCACTTCTTGAGAACCAGTTTCGATTTTTCGCCACTCGATTGGCTCATGCTTCGTACCGCCTACCGCCGGAGTTGGCGAGACATCAGTAATTACAATCCGCAGGCCCACCTGAAGCATGTCGTCTCTGACATCGAGGGGGATGAGCTGGGCCACGGAGTGGCGGATCTTCAGGGCCAATCGATTCTGCTTCGAAAGTTTGATGAAGCCGACCGGACTCGGGACAGGTTAGAGGTGTTAGCGTCGATCTCCCCTCTCGAGACGCTGAATTTTACGACTACCTATAGCTTCATTCGAGATGATTTTGATAAATCCTCACTCGGACTACAAGAATCCTGGGGGTGGAGCTTGGGTGGCGATCTGACCTATAGCCCGCTTCCGTGGTTTTCATTCTTTGTCAACTATATGAGGGAGGAGTTTAAATACGATCAGCTCTCTCGCTCCAGACCGGTGACGAGCAACGTTCCTGTCACGACGCCCATTGCGCCAGGATGTGCATTCAGTAATCCGCATTCGACAACCGTCAGTAACGTCGTCTGCGACTATGCTGATTTCAACTGGAGGAGCCTGAATAGAGACAAGGTGGATACCTATGGGGTGGGTGCCGACGTCGGCTTGATTCCCAAGCGTCTTAATCTGCGCCTGAGCTACACCTTCTCGGATGCCGATACGATTATTGATTCGTTCAACCCAACGACGCCGACCAGCGGTACTGAGGCCCAGCAACGGAGTGCGACCGCCGTCCGCTATCCCACGGCCAACACGAACCTGCATACCCTGATCGCCTCTCTTCGCTATCACCTGACGAACAACTGGAGCCTCAAGGGCGAATATCGCTTTGAGAAGTTTAAGGAGAAAGATTGGGCGACCGATGCGATCGGACAATCAGGCCTCACGAATTTGCCGCCAACGACCGATAGCTATTTGGGGGCTCGGTACCTTCAGGAGTACGAGGCGCATATTGCAGCGTTTACGTTGCGCTATCAGTTCTGAGCGCATTCTCGATTTCTGATCGCGTATTGTGTGTTAGTATGTCGCCTGTAAGAGGAGTAGGCAGACCAGCCCGCCCAGTGCCATCCGGTGGGCTGGTTTTTCACGTTTAAGCCTGGAGGAGAGAATGGCGGCGCCACAGCAAGATGAACATGATGAACAGGTCGACTATGGGCGGCGAACAGTCAATTGGTTGCTGGGGAGCTCCCTTGGGGTGCTCTTCATCTCCATCCTGTACCCGATCATAAAATATCTGATTCCCCCAAAACTTGCCGAGCCGACGACAGTGAGTGTAACCCTTCCATGGAAACTTGCGGAGTTGAAGGCGAATTCTGGACAAATCTTCCGTTTCAGGAGTCAGCCCGGTCTTTTGGTGAAGACGTCGTCTGGTGAGTTACGGGCTTTCTCTGCGGTCTGCACCCATCTGGATTGTACGGTGCAATATCGGCAGGATCGGCAGGATATCTGGTGTGCCTGTCATAATGGCATATACGACCTGAATGGAAAAAATATCAGCGGTCCGCCGCCGAGGCCCCTGGAAGCTCTGAAGCTGAACGTCCGAGGGGATCAGATCATTGTCATGAAAGGATAAGTCAGGTGACGGGAGCTCGGTTCGCAGACTGGATCGAAGAGCGCATCGATCTGGGACCGCTCAAGCATCTCATTCAGAAGAAGGCCATCCCCGTCCATCGTCATACTGTCTGGTACTATTTCGGTGGGATGACGCTTTTTCTGTTCGGGATCCAGGTGGCGACTGGGATCCTGCTGACCCTCTACTACCGGCCCAGCGTCGAAGAGGCGTATGAGAGCGTTCAATTCATTATGACCGAGGTTCAATTCGGTTGGCTTGTTCGCTCGGTCCATAGCTGGTCGGCCAACCTGATGGTTCTGACGATGATGATCCATATGTTCAGCGTCTATCTTACTCAGAGCTATCGCAAACCGCGAGAACTAACATGGGTCACCGGCATGGCGATGTTTGGTATCGTGCTGTTCTTCGGTTTCAGCGGATACCTGCTGCCTTGGAACGTTCTTGCGTATTTCGCGACTAAGGTCGGGACTGAGATCGCGGGGCAGTTTCCTCTTATAGGCCATGCATTGTTGCGGCTTCTGCGGGGCGGCGACGAGGTGACGGGTGCAACGGTGTCTCGTTTTTACGGTATCCATATCGCCATCCTGCCGGCGTGTATCACCGCTATCCTCGGTCTCCATCTATTCCTGGTTCAGAAGCAGGGGATGAGTATTCCCCCATCGGTTGAGCGAAATCGGGCGGGTCAGTCGGTTCCGACCATGCCATTCGCACCAAATTTTCTCCTGCGAGATCTCTTTGGCTGGTTCTTAGCCCTCGGACTCTTGGCTGCTCTGGCCGCGCTATACCCATGGGAGCTTGGGCAAAAGGCCGACCCATTCGCCCCCGCGCCTGCCGGCATCAGACCGGAATGGTACTTCGTCTTTATGTTTCAGTGTCTGAAGTATATCCCGGCGAAGATCGGTCCATTTGATGGTGAGGTGTTAGGAATCCTGGGATTTACTCTTGGAGGGATATTACTTGTCTTGGTCCCTTTTCTGGATAAAAGGTCAGCCGTTGGAGAGCCAAGCCCGCTCTTCCGATCGATCGGGTTTGGCATCATTGCATTTATTGTCATATTCACCGTACTGGGATATTTCGCACCGGTCCCTCAATGAGGAAGTCGTGAGGATCGCTCTGCGCATCGCATATTCCAGCCTCCTTCTGATCGCGACCGTCCTGATCCGTATCTCTGCCGCAGAGGCGGCGGATGCCTGCATTGACTGCCACATTGGATTGCGAGAGGAGCGCCTCAACCGTCCAGCCGTAAAGATTAAAGACGATTATCATCTGGCGCGGGGACTGGGCTGTCAGGGCTGCCACGGTGGCGATCAGACCGCCATTGATAATAAGGCACAGAGTCATAGCCCGGCAAAGGGATTCCTGGGTAAACCGAAACGGCACGCAATCCCTGAATCCTGCGGAAAGTGCCATAGTGATCCGAACTATATGCGGACGTTCAACCCATCCATTCGAACAGATCAGGTCAAGGAATACTACTCCAGCACCCATGGTAAGCGATTTCGCGAAGGAGATCAGAAGGTTGCCATCTGTATCAGTTGCCATGATGTCCATGCTATCCGCGCCGTCAAGGACCAAATGGCGTGGACCTATCCGACGAATGTCGCTGAGACGTGCAGTCGATGCCATGGTAACGCCGACTACATGAAGACGTACAAGATTCCGACCGATCAGTTCGAGAGGTACAAGCAGAGTATCCATTACGAGATGTTGACCAAGAGGGCTGACCTTGCATCTCCGACATGTAGTAGTTGCCACGGCAGCCACGGAGCTACCCCCCCTGGTGTTGATTCAGTAGCGAATGTCTGTAGTCATTGTCATGCTGCCACGGCCGATCTCTTTGCGAAAAGTCCGCATAAGCCGGCATTTGCCGAGTTGGGGATGCCGGCGTGCGTGACATGCCATAGTAACCATGATGTGACAAAACCGTCAGACGCGATGCTCGCCGGTGGAGCCGATACGCCTTGTGTCATGTGCCATGAAGCCGACTCCGAACCGCTCAAGAAAGCTGCTGAGCTACGTACCATGATTGAGGGCCTTTCGAAGCAGATTGATGAGGCATCGACAATTCTGACCAGGGCCGAACACGCGGGCATGGAGGTCGGCCCTCCTCGCTTCGAGCTGATTACCGCGAAACAGTCCTTGATCAAGGTCAGAGCCGATACTCATTCGCTCAATGTGCAACAGATCAAGGTTGCTACCGATGCAGGGTTGATCGTTGCGCAGAAGAGTCTCGAGAGTGGTCAAGGCCTCCTGGCCGAGGTACAGTTCCGTCGTAAAGGATTGGCGGCCTCCCTGCTGGTTATTGGCGCGGTGCTTGTGGGCCTCTTCTTCAAGATCAGGGAAGTTGATCGACGGAGAGGGCCTGACTGACCCCATACCGGCATTGACATGAACGGCTGTAGCGATTATAGTTTATGGTAATCGTAAGAAGCCGACAGAACTTGTGAAGATATGAACAGAATGCCGCGATAGCATGTGACGCGGCGTATTGGATGCTGAAAGATTCCCCGCATTAAGGAGGAAGTATGAGGATAATGATCGGCAGGAGCGCGACGCTTGCTGTTGCGTGTCTCATGCTTATAAGTTTCGCACCGTCTCGCGGTCTCGCTCAGCCGAAGCTCAAGATTCCACCCCCCCTTGTCTTCGAGCAGAAGACGCAGGAAGACGGAAGCAAAAGCCCTGGGAAGGTGACGTTCGATCACGACAAACATGTGGAAAAGGGTCAGAAGTGCTTAAATTGCCACGGAAAGGGTAAACCCTTCAAGAATAAGGCTGGAACCTCTCCGGACATGAATATGAAGGCCTATAATGAGGGAAAGTCGTGCGGTACCTGTCATACCGGCAAGGTCTCGTTCTCCACAAAAGAGATAGATAACTGCCTGAAGTGCCATAAGCCATCATCATAGTTCCGCACCTGCACAGCACCAAGATGCAGCGAATGGGTTGGAACGGGTAGCCGACATGATGATTCGCCTCTTCACGGTCGCTGATATCGCGCATCCTGCCTGGACACGTGGGTAGCGATACCATCGCACGCAGGATAACGAAGCGTATATACTGCGTGCAGGCTGCTGGAGGTTTTCTTCTTATCTGGTGTCTCCTCGCCATCGTTCCGAATGTCTTTGCGGCCACCTCGGATCCCCGCCCCAGTTCTCAGGAATGCCTGACCTGCCACAACGTAGTGGACGACCACGCACAATCCGCGCATAACGGGCTCGCCTGCGCCCAGTGTCATACCGGCGTCTCAGCCGCGCCTCACATCGATACACCCCAGCAGGTCCGCTGCGGTACCTGCCATCCTACGTCTCATGAAAAGGTTCCGCAGAGCGCTCATGCCAAGCTGGGGGGCAGTGGCCCCAGCGGTAGTTGTGTCGCCTGTCATGGCAGTCATCGAATCCAGAAGACGGCTACTCACGGGAACACCCTTTGTACCACGTGCCATAGCCGGCAGGTACAGCATATGGCGGCCAGCATTCATGCCGGGGGTCGTGAAGAGAACGCCCGCAACCTGCCTACCTGTACGACGTGCCATTCAGCGCATACCGTCAGATCCCATCGCGATCCTGTCTCGCCTACCCATCGTTCGAAGATTCACGAGACCTGTGCGCACTGTCACGCTGATCCGACAGTCATTGCCAAAGAACGGATTGCCAGGCCGCGGGCGGTCACGCTCTTTACAGAGAGTATCCACGGCCAGGCCATCCTGAAGAAAGATAATCTCGCGGCGGCAACCTGTAGCGACTGTCATGGTGCACATGAGATCCGTCGAGCCGCCGATCCTCAATCAACGATCTTCAAGCAGCACGTTGCCGCAACCTGTCAGTCATGCCACAAGGATGAAGCCAGCCAGTTTCAGGCCAGTGTGCACGGCGAGGCGGTCACGCGAGGGATCTTTGCGGCGCCGACGTGTACCGATTGCCATGGGGAGCATACCATCACCGCTACTCGTGCCGTAGGATCGCGAGTGGCCCCGCTGACCGTCTCCAAGACCTGTGCTGCCTGCCACGAGGCGACGCCGGTGATCGAGGAGTTCGGTCTTGCATCGCGGCGGGCCGGGACATTCTTTGAAAGTTTCCACGGCTTGGCAGTGAGAGGTGGGTCGCCCGTGGTGGCCAACTGTGCAAGCTGCCACGGCACTCATAACATCCAGCCGTCGTCCGACCCCCGCTCTACTGTCAACCCAAAGCACCTCTCACAAACCTGCGGGCAGTGCCATCAGGGTGCCGGCACGCAATTAGCCAGCGCCAGGATCCATGTCGCTCCTGGATTTGGTGAGCACCCCTGGGTTACCCTGGTCCGACGGATCTACCTTGTGATCATTCTTGTGGTGATCGGTGGGATGAGCCTGCACAACGGGCTTGACTTCCTGGCGCATCTACGAGGGCGTTGGCGGATAGAGAAGCGGCTGGAAGGCGCATCTCCTGTGCCTCCTGAGATCGCGCAGCGTGTTTTTGAGCGCCTGACACTGAATGAGCGCATTCAGCACGTTGCGCTGATGGTCACATTCACCGTCCTGGCGTTAACCGGTTTTGCGTTGAAGTTTCCTGATACGTGGTGGGCGCGGCCACTGGTCTGGATTGAAGGAGGATATGCCGTCAGAGCCGGGCTGCACCGGATCGCCGGTGTACTCCTGACGCTTGCAGCCATGTACCATCTGGCCTATCTCTGCGGTACACGACGTGGCCGGACTCAGCTCCGATTGATGCGACCCTGCCGGCGCGACATGATCCAGGCATGGGACATGGTGGCCTTTTACCTGGGTCGACGATCATGCCGGCCGCCTTTCCATCGCTTTTCGTACGTAGAAAAGTTAGAGTACTGGGCGGTCGTATGGGGAACTGCCGTCATGGCCGGCACCGGATTGATCATGTGGTTCCAGACAGCTGTACTGCAGCGCTGGCCTCTCGTGATAATTGATCTGGCGAGTACCGTTCATTATTACGAGGCCTGGCTCGCCACGCTTGCGATCCTGGTCTGGCACTTTTACGCTGTCATCTTCCGGCCTGATGTCTATCCGATGAGTCTGGTCTGGCTGACTGGGACGATGACGGGGGAGCAGATGGCCAAGGATCACGCTGCTGAACTGGATGAGGTGCTTGAGGCAGAAACCGTGACGAGCCCATTACCTGTCGACGAACCACCGACACCGCGGGTGAGAGCTAACGTGAAAGGATCCGATGGCTGAACAGCCGTCCGTGCGACACCGGCGTATGCGTTTCTTCCTCCTGGCTGTCGCTGCCTGCGTCGTCGTTGGAGGCCTCGCGCTGGGCGGGCTCTACCGCCTTAGCTCGAGCCCGGCCTTATGTAATTCCTGTCATATTATGAAACCGTATGTGGACGCCTGGAGGGCCTCGAAGCACAGTAATGTGACGTGCATAGATTGTCATTATCCTCCTGAACTTCGTGGCACCATATGGGTAAAATACCAGGCGTTGTCGCAGGTGGCGAAGTGGGCGACGCAGACCTACAGCTCAAAACCGTTCGCCCAGGTTGAGGATGCGAGTTGCCTTCGATCGGGTTGCCATACAAGTCGGCTGCTGGAAGGCAAGGTGACCTTTAAACGAGGCATCATCTTTGACCACGGTCCGCACCTGAAAGAAGAACGGCGAGGGCGACAGCTTCGATGTACAAGTTGCCATTCTCAGATCGTGGTAGGAACGCATATCGAGGTGACTACGACGACCTGCTACCTCTGCCACTTCAAGGGGATGAAAACCTCTCGGGAATTTCACCCCCTCGGCGGCTGCACCGTCTGCCATACGGCGCCCAAGGAGGACATGAAGCTAGGGACCATCGCCTTTAACCACGAGTCGATGGTGCAGCGAAATGTCGGATGCGAGAAATGTCACCTCAACGTGGTCGAGGGCAGTGGCCAGGCTCCAAGAGAACGTTGTCTGACCTGCCACAATCAGCCGGAGAAGCTTCAAAAGTACGGTGATACCCCATTCATGCACGAGTTCCACGTGACCGGGTATCACATCGAGTGTACCCGTTGCCATAGCGAGATCAAGCATACACTGCCGCCGCCCATTGGCCGGTCCGTTAGCGGGTTATTATACCGGTTATTCGAACCTTCGAGCGCCGAGGCTGCCGAAAGCAGTGCCCAGGTCTTTCAGCCGAAGCATCCCATGCAGCCGCCGGCGGTCGTAATACCCGGGTCGCACCCCGCGGTTCGGGAACGAGAGCTCGATTGTAAAGCCTGCCATCAGGCCACCCACCATGGGGTCCTCGAGATGTATGTCGGGATGGGCGGGAAGGGAACACCGATGATCCCCGGTCACATGTTTCAGGTTAGGGTAGAGTGCGTCGCCTGTCATATACAGCCTGGGAAGGATAAGACTCTGGCGACGTTCGGCGGGCAGACATTCAGACCATCCGAACGTGCGTGTCTAGGCTGTCACGGCAAGCGGTACAAGGGAATGCTGGCGGGATGGACGAAGACCATCGCTGCCATGCTGACGGCAGTCAATACGAAGCGCCTGTCGGTCGAGCAGACATTGCGCACGACCTTTCAGGCTCACCCGCAGTTCGCGAAGGCCTGGACGTTGGTATCTGATGCACGGTACAACGTGGAATTCGTCACGAATGGGAAGGGCGTACACAACGTCTTCTTTGCTGCCGATCTGCTGAAGGTTGCGGACGGCTACCTGGACCAGTCGATGACCGTCATTGGACAGGCGCCCTTGAGGGTCGAAGACGAGGCCCTCGTTCGAGGAGGCTATTGTGCAGTGCTGTGTCATAATCAGTTGGGGGTCAAGGTGCCGGAGGAGGTACGATTCGGGACTGAGATGATCCCGCATGTTCGCCACGTGACGGACTTTGGCGTTACGTGTACGGTCTGTCACTCAGCAGAGCGGCATAAGGCGGTCACCGCCACAAAGGCTACTTGTCTGAACTGTCATCATCGTGCGGGGAATGAGAACGAGCGGTGTGTCGTATGTCACAAGCTTCAGCAAGCCTTCTTTTCTGGTACCATTGAGAGCGAGGCTGTCGAGCCGTCTCCGAGCAGTCACGCACAGATGACGGACTGTGTGGGATGCCATAACGTTCAGACCAAGCATTCCAGGCAGGCGGTGGCGGCGCGGTGCATGGAATGCCACGATGCAACGTCTCTCAAGGCGTTGGGACAGTGGCGAAAGGAGATCGATGACGCTGCAGGAGAGGTGAAGCGCCTCCTAAAGAAAGGGGAGTCTGTTCTGCGCCATGCGCCTCACGATCCACAGACGCCGGAGGCGCGACGGTTGCTGCAGGCGATACGTAAGGACCTAGATCTGATCGTCAAGGCTGGAGGAATACATAATCCAGATCTGGCGAAGGCGATCCTGGCGAAGGCGAAGCAAACAGCCGAGCAGGCTATACGCCTGTTAAACCGGTAGGTGTGAAAGTCAATATGCGGGTATCACGAACCATGCTGTATCACACAAAGGGAAACTGGAGAAGATAATGCAAGCGCAGCAATCGTCCGGTAAGATACGCCTGACCATCATGTTGGGGAGCACGTTGGCAGTGGGCTTTCTCATGGGGTACCTGGCATCAGCCTTCGTTCCGCTTGTCCGACCGCCACAAGCGCCCGCCACACCAACATCCGATGCTCCCGCACCACGTCTCTCGCCATCTGAGATCGATGCAGCCTTAAAGGCGGCACATACCGCACTTGATGCCGGTGATCTCCAAACGGCTTGGGAGAAATACCATCAGATCCTGATCAGCGATCCTCGCCAGGTTGAGGCGCTCACCCACCTGGGCATTCTCTTGATGCAGAGCAAACAGCCGGATGAGGCCATCAAGCTCTACAACCAGGCGCTGGACCTGAACCCCCAGTATGCTCACGCCTTGTTCGATAAGGGACAGGCCCTGAAGGAGAAGGGCGACACGAAAGAAGCGACAAAAGCATTTCAGCAGTTTCTTGCGCTTGTACCGCCGGACTCAGATGATGCGAAACGTGTCAAAGGATGGATAGCAGAGCTGGCCCGCGCCGATCGTTCCGGGCAGAACAAAGGTAACGAGTCCGAGGCTCGATAGCATGACTGCGCACCGTATCGTCGGACGACTTGGCGACAGCAATGTCTCCTTCTCTGGCCGAGGCAGCAGATGGCGTAAGCGATACGAGCGTGGGGATGCGCCCTAATCAGGCGGGGTCATAGACCAGGTCTGATCGGGTTCTTCCCTGGCGATGACGACAATGCCCGAGTCAGAGACGTGGTAGCGTTTACGATCCGCGTCTGTGTGATAACCAATCTCGGTTCCCGGTCGGATGAACACATTCTTATCGATGATGGCCCGCCGGATCCGACAGCCCCTTCCGATTTCTACCCGATTCATGATCACCGCGTCCTCAATCTGGCAATGGCTGTGAATGCGGACGTTACGGCCGATTACTGAATTCCTGACCAGGCTTCCGCTGATAATGGTCCCTTCGGCGACGATAGAGTTCAGTGCCATCCCGCGCCGTCCGTCTTCATCGAAGACGAATTTAGCGGGCGGGTCGCTGTAACTGACGGTGCGAATCGGCCAGCTCCGGTTGTACAGATTAAAGGTCGGATTTACGGCCCGTAGGTCCATGTTCGCCTCGTAATACGCCTCGATAGTTCCGACATCGCGCCAGTAGCTTGGCTCCTCCCCTAGCGAGAGGGTAGGGATACGGTTAGTCCGGAAGTCGTACGCATACACCTTCCTGCCTTCCGCTACCAGGCGAGGAAGGACGTCTCTGCCAAAGTCGTGGGTACTGCTGGGATCCTGCGCGTCCTCTTCCACTGCCCGAAGCAGCAGGTTCGTATCGAACAGGTAATTACCCATCGAGACGAGCGCGTGCTCGGATTCCCCAGGGATCGGTTTTGGCTGCGCGGGTTTTTCCTCGAAGCCGAGTAGCCGCCAGTTGTGGTCCGCCTCCATCACGCCGTAATACGACGCCTCCTCAATACCTACCGGAAGGGCCGCCACCGTGACCTCTGCCTCCTTCCGCAGGTGATCCCCTATCATTTGGCGGATATTCATTTTATAGACATGGTCGGCCCCGAAGACCGCAACCACGCTTGGGTGAACCCGCTTGATCAGGTGAAGGTTCTGAAAGACAGCGTCTGCCGTTCCACGGTACCAATCATCCCCGGTTCGCATCTGGGCGGGGACCGGAACGACAAAATGATTCCGGGATACGCTGGTCACTTGCCAGCCCTCTTGCAGGTGCTCCACCAGCGACTGGGCCTTAAATTGCGTCAGGACATAAATAGAATAGATGCCGGAGTTGACGAAGTTGGACAGGACCACGTCGATGATCCGGTACTTGCCGCCGAAGGGGACCGCCGGCTTGGCGCGGTCCTGCGTTAGAGGATGCAGCCTTTCGCCTCGCCCACCCGCCATAATCATTCCCAGAACGGTCACGTACTGTTCTCCTTCTTGTGTCGTACCTGCTCCATGCGTAGCCTCATGTGACCGTCTTCGGTCCGATTGCGGGCCGTGCATTGGAGTTCAGTCTCTGCCGAGTAGAGTGTATACACCGGGCGCGACTCAGCGTTGTAGCGATTATCCACGCTTAGCCGCCGCTTGGCAAGCGATTAGGGCGCGTCCCCGCTCTTCCCCTCGCCCCTATGTGGGGGGAGATGGTGCGGTGATGGGGATTTTTGAACCTTGATCGGCCATATTAGGATTATGCTGAACATCGGGACAATCTTTGTCGCCGTAGGTCGTTTTGAAATTCCGTTGACAAGGCTGCGCAACGGAAGGACAATCCCGCATATCGTGAGGAAACGTGGCTAGCGCTATACAGACCAGCATAGTCTAGTTATAGGCATCTAGGAGAAACGTCTGGTGCCGGCGTTGGGTCTGCGAGAAGCGGGGAAGCCTGCTTGCACCCCCAGAAACGCAATGGAGACAACTGACTAGTGGACCAGGCAACGCACAACAAGATCGTCTCATTCATCTGGGGCATCGCGGACGATGTGCTGCGTGATCTCTTCAAGCGCGGTAAGTACCCCGATGTGATCCTGCCGATGTGCGTTATCCGGCGTATGGACGCAGTGCTCGAGCCGACTAAACAGAAGGTGCTCGACATCAGGAAGATGCTCGATGAGGCGCACATTACCGAGCAGCGCGCCGCGCTCTGCGACGCCGCTGGCCAAGCCTTCTACAACACCTCGAAGTTCACTCTGCGCGATCTGAAGTCGCGCGGCAGCCAGCAGCAACTACTCGCCGATTTCGAAGACTACCTGAACAGCTTTTCGCCAAATGTTCAGGACATTATCGAGAACTTCAAGTTTCGCAACCAGCTCTCCACACTCTCGAAGGCGGATGCGCTCGGCACGCTGATAAACAAGTTCCTCGATCCGGAGATCGACCTTTCGCCGGCCGGCATCGACAACCACTCGATGGGCACGGTCTTTGAGGAGCTGGTCCGCAAGTTCAACGAGGACAACAACGAAGAAGCTGGCGAGCACTGGACGCCGCGCGACGCCGTGCGCCTGATGGCGAACCTCGTATTCCTGCCCATCGAGGCCGAGATTAAGTCCGGCACCTATCTGCTCTACGACTGCGCCTGCGGCACCGGCGGCATGCTCACCGTCGCCGAGGAGACGCTCACCGCTATCGGCACGAAGCGCGGCCAGCAGGTCGAGTGCATGCTCTACGGTCAGGAGATCAATCCCGAGACCTACGCCGTCTGCAAGGCGGACATGCTACTGAAGGGCGAAGGCAAGAGCGCCGACCACATCGTCGGCGGTGCGGAATGGTCCACGCTTTCGCACGACGCTTTTCCGGCGCAAGAGTTCGACTTCATGATGTCGAACCCGCCCTACGGCAAGAGCTGGAAGAAGGACCTCGAGGCAATGGGCGGCAAGGACGGCATGCGCGACCCGCGCTTCAAGGTGATGCACAACGGCGAGGAACTGTCGCTCGTCACCCGCTCCAGCGACGGGCAGATGCTCTTCCTCGCCAACATGGCGTCGAAAATGAACGCCACGTCCGCCCTCGGTAGCCGCATCGCCGAGGTTCACAACGGCTCGTCGCTCTTCACGGGCGACGCGGGGCAAGGCGAAAGCAACATCCGACGCTGGCTCATCGAGAACGACTGGCTCGAGGCCATCGTCGCGCTGCCGCTCAATCTCTTCTACAACACCGGCATCGCCACCTACGTCTGGGTGCTGTCCAACCAGAAGCCCGCGCATCGCAAGGGTCAGGTACAGCTCATCGATGCGACGCAGTGGTTCAAGCCGCTTCGCAAGAACCTCGGCAAGAAAAACTGCGAGCTCTCGCCCGAGGACATCGAACGCATCAGCCGCGCTTTCCTCGACTTCAAGGAGACGCCCGAGTCGAAGATTTTCCCCAACGCCGCGTTCGGCTACTGGAAGGTCACGGTCGAGCGCCCGCTGCGCCTGCACAGCCAGCTCTCGCTCAAGGCCATTGAGACGCTGCGCTTCATCTCCGGGGATGAAGAGATTCGCGCATCGCTCTACGAGGAATTTGGCGACGATCTCTTCAGCAAGTTCGCCAAGATTTCATCGGCGGTGGAGAAGCGCCTTGCCGATTGGGGCAGCGACGAGGACGAAGGCGACGACGAAGAGGGCGGCAGCACGAAGAAGGGTCTGCCCGAGAAGAAGAGAAAGAAACTGCTCGATCCCAAGACCTGGGAGCGCGACGGCCGCCTTGTCGAAGTAGCCACGAAGCTGCGCGAGGCGCTCGGCGACACGCTCTTCGAGGACCATAACGTCTTCCGCGACCGCGTGGATGCCGCACTCAAGAAGGCCGACATCAAGCTCGCCGCCGCTGACCTGAAGCAGATCCTCAAAGCCGTGAGCTGGTGCGTCGAGACCGCTCCTCCCGTCATCGCCAAGGTGCACAAGCCCGGCAAGGCCAAGGCCGATCAGCTGTATGGGAAGTTTGAAGTGGGAAGGGTGGAGGGTGAAGATGACGGAATTCACTCTTCACACTTCAAACTTCACCCTTCCTCCGTCGTCGAATACGAGCCCGACTCAGACCTGCGCGACACCGAGCAGGTGCCGCTGTTGGAAGATGGCGGCATCGAAGCCTTCATCCGCCGCGAGGTGCTGCCCTACACGCCCGACGCGTGGATCAAGGAAGGCGCCACCAAGATCGGTTACGAGGTGAGCTTCACCCGGCACTTCTACAAGCCGCAGCCGCTGCGCACGCTCGAGGAGATCAGCGCCGACATTCTGGCCATCGAGAAGGAAGCCGAGGGGTTGCTGGATGGACTGCTGAAGGAAGGTCAGCGATGAAGAAGAAAGCCATCTCTTCCCCCCAAGAACTCAAGCCCACCGCGCTACAGTCCGGGAGGCGTCAACCCCCCGGCCACTCCGCAGGGGCAGCGGTGCCTGCCATCATTGATGAGGCGGCGCTCCTCGCGGACCTGAGAGAACTGATCCAGTCCGCCCGCCAGCGGATTGCCACGGTGGCGAACTCGACCACGACGCTCCTGTACTGGCATCTCGGGCGCCGACTCCTCGCCGAGAGCCTTCAGGACGAGCGGGCGCAGTACGGAAAACGAATTCTCGCGACCGTGTCACGAGAATTGATCGTCGAGTTCGGACAGGCCTTTACCCTCCGCTCGCTCTATCGCGCCATTCAGTTCTGTCAGGGCTTCACGGACCAGAAGATTGTGTCGACGCTGTCGACACAATTGAGCTGGAGCCACTTCATCGAACTGCTCCCGATTAAGGACCCGCTCGCCCGCGATTTTTACGCCGAAATGTGCCGCATCGAGCGTTGGGACGTGCGCACGCTGCGACTGAAGATCGGCGGCATGTTGTTCCAGCGCACCGCGCTATCGAGAAAACCGAAGTCCGTCATCGCCTCGGAACTCGCGCAACTGCGCGATGGACACATGACACCCGACATCGTCTTTCGCGATCCGTACCTTCTCGATCTGCTGGGACTCACGGGGGCCTACAGCGAGCGCGACCTCGAAAGCGCCATCCTGCGCGAGATCGAGGGCGTCCTGCTGGAGTTGGGTTCCGGCTTCGCCTTCGTCGCACGGCAGAAGCGCATGAGCGTCGGCAAGGACGATTTTCATCTCGATCTGCTCTTCTTCCACCGTCACCTGCGCCGCCTGATTGCCGTCGAGCTGAAGCTGGAATCCTTCCAGCCTGCGCATGTTGGCCAGATGGAGCTGTACCTGCGATGGTTGGATAAACACGAACGCGCTCCCGGCGAAGAAGCCCCGATCGGACTCATCCTGTGCGCTTCCGCCGATGCCGAACAGGTGGAGCTGCTCGAGCTCGATGCCAAATCCATCCGCGTCAGCGAGTACCTCACGGAGCTTCCGCCGTTGCGGCTGCTTCGCGCCCGGCTGCACCAGGCCATCGAGCACGCGCGGGAGCAGGCGGTCAGGCGACTCCCCAACCCGGAAGATCGGCGATGAATACCTACGACGTCACGTCCAAGGAGATCATCGGCCTCGCTCGGGGCCTGCGTGATCTTCAGCAGCAGGCTGCGCGGTTCGTAGGTCGGGTTAGCGGCTTTTCGCGTAACCCGACAGTGCCATGGCGGCATCTACCATTGTCGGGTTACGCTGCGCTAACCCGACCTACGCGCCTGCTCGACTTCTGCGGCCACGAACCCGTGCTGCAACTGTACAAGAAGCTCTGTCGTCACTACTGGGATATCGACCCCGCCGCCACCGCCGACTACGTCAACGCCTACCGCGAATACTGGGATAGCGGCGAGCCGGGAGGCCAGCCGTGATCGCCGACCTCAAGCCGTATGCGGAATACAAGGAGTCGGGTCTGGCATGGCTTGGGCGGGTGCCTGGGCATTGGTCGTTCGAGCGCACGAAGTGGCGGTTCCGAACTCGCAAGGAGCTCAACTCCAGCGGTGCGCAGACGAACATCCTGTCGCTCACACTGCGCGGCGTTGTGAACAACAACCCGGATGACCCTGAGGGCCTAGTTCCCAAGGATTACCGAACGTATCAGTTCTTTGCGAAGGGGGACTTGGTCTTCAAGCTCATTGACCTCGAGAACCTCCGCACAAGCCGCGTAGGCCTAGTGCACGAGGACGGGATTATGAGCTCAGCATATGTGAGGCTAGCGCCATCTAGCCCAACGAACATTCGGTACTTCTTCCATCAGTTCTACGATCTGTATTCGCGTGGCATTTATAACCAACTTGGTGCTGGCGTCCGATCCACACTTGGCCCTTCTGACTTATTGAACGTTGGAATCGCCGTCCCCCCGCCCGCCGAGCAGGCGGCGATTGTGCGGTTTCTGGACTGGGCGAATGGGCGGCTGGAGCGGGCGATCCTGGCGAAGCGGAAGGTGATCGCGCTGCTCAACGAGCAGAAGCAGGCCATCATCCACCGGGCCGTCACCCGCGGCCTCGACCCCTCCGTCCCCCTCAAACCCTCTGGCATCCCCTGGCTCGGCGACATTCCGCAGCATTGGGAGGTGTCGAGGGTCAAGAACGAGTTTCGTTGCTTAAACACGCGGCGAGTGCCTCTGAATGCGGTCGAGCGCGGAGCAATGACTTCAAGGACCTACGACTACTACGGTGCATCTGGAATAATTGACAAGGTTGACGACTACCTCTTCGATGATGAGCTACTGCTCATTGCGGAAGATGGGGCCAACTTGGTTCTTCGCAATCTGCCGCTCGCGATCATCTCTAGAGGAAAGTTCTGGGTAAACAACCATGCCCATATCCTCAAGCCGAAGCGCGGCAGCATCGTTTATCTTGCCCACCTTCTTGAGACATTGAGCTACGCACCGTGGATATCAGGAGCGGCGCAACCCAAGCTCACTCAGGATCGGCTGCTGTCCATTTCTATCGCTGTAGCGCCGCCAGACGAACAAGACGCAATTGTTCGTCACACTTCAGAACAGACGCGCCCGCTCATCACCGCCATCTCCCGCCTCGAACGCGAGATTGAACTCCTTCGCGAATACCGCACACGCCTCGTCGCCGATGTGGTGACCGGCAAGCTCGATGTGCGCGAGGCGGCGGCGCTTCTGCCTGGGGAAGCCGCACCCGACATGGCCGAGGACGACACCGATCTGAGCATCGACCCCGAAGCCGCTGACGAGGAGGCCGCTGTATGAGCACCAATCGCAACGCCGAGTACCTCGCGGGCTTGGTGCGCGAACTGTGCAAGCTGCCGCGTGAAACCGAGTGGGTGGAGTTCAAGGTCAACAACTCCGACCCGCAGGAAATCGGCGAGTATCTCTCGGCGTTGGCCAACGCGGCGGCACTCAACGGCAAGGCTTTCGCCTATCTGGTTTGGGGTGTCGAAGACCAGACCCACCACATCGTCGGCACGAGCTTTTCTCCCGCGGCCACCATGAAAGGCAATGAGCCGCTGGAAACCTGGCTGCTCCGCTTGCTCACGCCAAAGATCCACTTTCGCTTCCATGAACTGAGCGTTGATGGCATGCCGGTGGTGCTGCTGGAAATAGGGCGAGCGTTTCGTCATCCGGTGCGCTTCCAAGGGGAAGAGTTGATCCGCATCGGCGCAGCTAAGAAACCGCTGAAGGAGGCGCCTGACCGCGAACGAACTCTGTGGCGAATCTTTGACCAGACGCCCTTCGAGGATCTGATCGCCGTCGAACGCGCTGGCGCGGACGAGGTGCTGCGGTTGCTGAATTATCCGGCCTACTTCGACCTGCTCGAACAGCCCCTGCCAAGTGATCGATACGGCATTCTCGCGGCTCTGGCCGATGACGGCCTGCTCCATCCCTGCGAGGCGGGCGGATGGAATATCACTAACCTGGGAGCCATTCTGTTCGCCAAGCGGCTGCAGGACTTCCGCTCACTCGGGCGCAAGGTCATGCGCGTGATTCAGTACCGCGGAAGGAGCCGAGTGGAGACGCTCAGGGAGCCGGAGATTGACGGCAAGGGCTATGCGAGCGGCTTCGAGGGGCTGATCGACTTCATCAACGGCATGCTCCCGTCCAACGAGGTGATCGGGCAGGCACTGCGCAAGACCGTGCCGATGTTCCCGGAGTTGGCGGTGCGTGAACTGGTGGCGAATGCGCTGATCCACCAGGATTTCTTCGTTACGGGCGCCGGACCGATGGTGGAGATTTTTGCTGACCGCATCGAGATCACCAATCCGGGCGAACCGCTGGTAGATACCCGGCGCTTCGTGGACACGCCGCCAAAGTCGCGCAACGAGAAGCTGGCTTCTTTACTGCGACGGTTCCGCATTTGCGAGGAGCGTGGCAGCGGCATCGACAAGGTGGTCTTCCAGATCGAACTGTTCCAGCTCCCGGCGCCTCTCTTCGAGGTACCGGAGGGGTTCACGCGAGCGGTGCTATTTGCGCATCGACCGCTCAAGGACATGGACAAAGCGGACCGGGTGCGGGCGTGCTATCTCCACGCCTGCTTGAAATGGGTTACGCGGGGCTATCTGACCAATGCCTCGCTACGGGAGCGATTTGGAGTCGAGGAGAAGAACAAGGCTACAGTGTCACGCTACATTCGCGAGGCGGTCGAGGCCAGCATGATTAAACCGTTCGATGAAGATTCATCCCGGAAGCTGATGAAGTATGTCCCGTTCTGGGCTTGAGTTTTAATTGATGGGTAATTGATGGGTAGTTGACAGAAGGCGCGTTTGACGGACGCAACGGACATGGACGACGAATAAAATCAATTAGTTACAATATATTTTTTGGTTGATGGGTAATTGATGGGTAATTGACGAGAGGGCGCGTATGACCACCGACACGAGCGAAAAGGGCCTCACGAACGCCTCGGTCCGCGAGCGATTCGGCATCAGCTTCCCAAACCGCGCTACAGCGTCCCGGCTGATTCGTGACGCGCTGGACAGCGGATTGATCGTGCCGCGTGACCGCGATGCGGCACCCAGCCAGATGAAGTACCTGCCTTGGTGGGCAGTGGAGGTGCGTCCATGAGCTACCGCCCGCGTGTTGATGACCCACCCGATTCCACCCGAAAATGGAAACTGTGGCCTTACATATATTCATATAAATCAGTTAGTTGCAGAGCTCATCACGCTGTTGATGGGCTGTTGATGGGTGGTGGCGATTTGCAAGGAGCGAGGCGCCCATGACCACTGACACCAGCGAGAAGGGCCTCGAGACCCTCATCATGCGGCACATGACCGGCGAGGATGGCCTCGCCGTCACGCCGAACAGGGTAGCCGAACGACCGCCGCCCTGCGGCGGCACCGGCTACACCGCAGGCAGCGCCAAGGACTACGATCGCGCCCACGCGCTCGACGTGCCGCAGGTCTTTGCCTTCCTGCGCGCCACCCAGCCAGAGGCGTTCAAGAAGCTGGCGATGGCCGACACTGGCGACTCCAAGGGCATCAACCGCCTCAAGTTCCTCGCGCGCCTCTCGGCCGAGATCGGCAAGCGCGGGGTCATTGATGTGCTGCGCAAGGGGGTGGACCACGGGCCGGTGCACTTCGACCTCTTCTACGGCACGCCGTCGCCGGGTAATGCAAAGGCCGAGAAACTGCACGTCGAGAACCGATTCTCGATCACGCGCCAGCTTGCCTACAGCACGGACGAGACGCGCCGCGCGCTCGATCTGTGCCTGTTCATCAACGGCCTGCCCATCGCCACCTTCGAGCTGAAGAACAGCCTTACCAAGCAGACGGTTGGCGATGCCGTCGAACAGTACAAGCGCGACCGCGACCCACGCGAGCGGCTGTTCGAGTTTGGCCGCTGCGTGGTGCACTTCGCGGTGGACGACAGCGAGGTGCGGATGTGCACCGAGCTGCGCGGCAGGGGCTCGTGGTTCCTGCCGTTTAACAAGGGCTACAACGACGGCGCGGGCAACCCGCCCAACCCGCATGGCCTCAAGCCGGATTACCTCTGGAAGGAGGTTCTCACGCCGGCGGGGCTGACCAACATCCTCGAAAACTACGCACAGATCGTGGAGGAGAAAGACCCGCGCACTGGCAGGAAGAAGCGCAAGCAGGTGTGGCCTCGGTACCACCAGCTCGGCGTCGTGCGGCAGGCGCTGGCTGATGTGCGCGCACAGGGCGCGGGCAAGCGCTACCTGATCCAGCACTCCGCCGGCAGCGGCAAGTCGAACTCCATCGCCTGGCTCGCGCACCAACTCATCGGCCTGAAGCGCGACGAGAAGGAGGTCTTCGACTCGGTCATCGTGGTGACTGACCGGCGTCTCCTCGATGACCAAATCCAGACGACCATCAAGCAGTTCATGCAGGTGGGCGCGACGGTTGGCCACGCCGAGCGGTCCGGTGACCTGCGCAAATTCATCGAGGAGGGGAAGAAGATCATCGTCTCGACGGTGCAGAAGTTCCCGCACATTCTTGACGAGATCGCCACGGAGGGCGGCAAGACCTTCGCCATCGTCATCGACGAGGCGCATTCGAGCCAGGGCGGCAAGACCTCGGCGGCGATGAGCCAGGCGCTCGGCGGAACCGGAGAGGATGACGACGCCGGACCTGACCCCGAGGACACGGTGAACGAGGCGCTGGAGAAGCGTATGGCGGCGCGCAAGATGTTGGCCAACGCCAGCTACTTCGCCTTCACCGCCACACCCAAGAACAAGACGCTCGAGATGTTCGGCGAGCCGCTGCCACCCGACGCCGAGGGCAATGTCAGGCACCAGCCCTTCCACGGCTACACGATGAAGCAGGCGGTCGAGGAAGGCTTCATTCTCGACGTTCTCAAGAGCTACACGCCGGTGGATAGCTACTACAAGCTGGTCAAGAAGATCGAGGACGACCCGGAGTTCGACACCAGGAAGGCGCGGAAGAAGCTGCGGAAGTACGTCGAGAGCCATGACTATGCGATCCGTCTCAAGGCCGAGGTCATGGTGGACCACTTCCACGAGCTGGTGCTGGCGACCGGTAAGATTGGCGGGCAGGCACGGGCGATGGTGGTTACGAGCGGCATCGAGCGGGCCATCCAGTACTTCCACGCCTTCAAGGCTTACCTGATGGAGCGCAAGAGCCCGTACCAGGCGATCGTCGCATTCTCGGGCGAGCACGACTATGGCGGCGCGAGGGTCAGCGAGGTGTCGCTTAATGGGTTTTCGAGTAAGGACATTGCCGAGAATATCCAGATGGACCCATATCGCTTTCTGATTTGCGCGGACAAGTTCCAGACCGGCTACGACGAGCCGCTGCTGCACACGATGTACGTGGACAAACCGCTCTCGGGCATCAAGGCGGTGCAGACCCTGTCGCGGCTCAACCGCGCGCACCCGCAGAAGCACGACTGCTTCGTGCTCGACTTCCAGAATAACAGCGAGGCGATTACCTTCGCCTTCCAGGACTACTACCGCACCACGCTGCTTGCTGAGGAGACCGACCCAAATAAGCTGCACGACCTAAAGGCAGCATTGGACACTGCGCAAGTGTATTCACCGGCGCACGTGCAGCAGGTGGTCGAATTGTTCCTCGGCGGCGCGGACCGCGATAAGCTGGACCCGATCCTCGATGCGTGCGTGGCGGTCTATGTGGAGAGGCTCGACGAGGACGGCCAGGTGGACTTCAAGGGCAAGGCCAAGGTGTTCTGCCGCACCTACGCCTTCCTCTCGTCCGTGATTCCGTACAGCAACGCCGAGTGGGAGAAGCTCTCGATCTTCCTCGATCTGCTTACCCCCAAGCTGCCAGCGCCGAAGGAGGAGGACCTCGCCAAGGGCATCCTCGAAGCCATCGACATGGACAGCTACCGCGTCGAGAAGAAGGCGGCGATGAAGATCGCGCTGGCAGACGAGGACGCGGAGATCGAGCCCGTGCCAACGGAGGCGGGAGGCCGTAAGAGCGAGCCCGAGATGGATCGACTGAGCAACATCCTTAAGACATTTAACGAGCAATTCGGTACACTGTTCACCGACACTGACCGAGTCGCCAAGCGCATCCGCGACGACATCGCGCCGAAGGTTGCTGCTGACGTGGCCTATCAGAACGCCAAGGAGAACACGCCCCACACGGCGCGCATGGCACACGATCAGGCGCTGGCCAAGGTCATGCAGCACCTCTTGAAGGACGACACGCAGGTCTACAAGCAGTTCGTTGAGAACGAGTCGTTCAAGCAGTTCGTAGGCGATATGGTGTATGCGATCACAAACCCTTAGCGCGTGCTGGGCGTGAGCGGCCGGGGAGATAGGTAACAAAATAGTCTGGGGACATGGGTGACATAGTGTGACGCGTTCGGCCCGTCCCTGAGCGTCGCATCTGGTAACGGCCCCACACGGCTATCGATGGGAGTAACTTGAGTACTGGGATTCGCTTCACTCATCCCAGCCTACCGCATCAGCGAGCGGGAAATATGCGAGGCCGGCGTGCGGGCCGAAATTATCGAGGACTACCCAGATGACAAGTATGCGCCGAGCGGCCTGCTATTAGGATCCACTGTTGCTGGACGCACCTTGCATTTCCAGGTATCTTATATGGATACGGAGTTGGCGAAGATTATCACTAGGTATGACCCAGACCCCAGAGAGTGGATCGATCATCGGAAACGGAGGTAGCCATGTTTACCTGTCATGTATGCGGCCACACCGCCGCCAAGTCTGAGTTTATGAGTGAGGTGTTCATGGTCGACGGTCGACGCGTTCTTGTGGAGCATATTCCAGCACAAGTGTGCCGGCGTTGCGGGGAGGCAACCTTTTCACGCGAAACTACGGAGAATATCCGCCAACTCGTGCGAGGAGCAGCCCGGCCGATCAAAACGGTGCCGTTGGAAGTCTTTGCCCTGGCATGAGCCTTCCCGGTACCCGCTATGTCCGGTCACGGGTGTACGGGAAGATCAGCAGGGCCGATCGTCGCGACGCCGGCTTGGGCCACGAGATGATTGTGCTCCACGGTGCTTCCGCTGACCCCGATCGCCCCGATCAGGACCCCTTCCGTGTTGACGATCGGTAGCCCTCCCGGAAAAGATGATAAGCCCATCGTTACTGTGCTCAATCCCGTAGAGCGGGCCGTTAGGCTGGAGAAACGATGACACCGTCGGAGAGAATCAAAGTCATTACAGGTATCGCGGGAAGAATGCAGAACGAGGACTGGTCGATTATCGATCTCACCCTCAAGCAATACAATCTGCCCTATTCCGATACCTGGAATGGCGAACGATTCGATTACGTGGTGAAGATGCTGGAAGAAGCTTCAGATACGACGCTCATTTCTCTCTACAATCACCTCGGGTTTGACGAGGAGAAGAAAGATTCTACTGATATCAAGCCGGCGTTCTGGGACGAAGGCTGTTTCAGGCTGTTTGTGTCGCACCTTGCAGATCACAAGAATGATGCTGTCTACCTCAAGAACGGTATGCTCAAATACGGTATTTCCTGCTTTGTGGCGCACCGTGACATTGAGCCATCCAAAGAATGGATAAACGAAATCGAGCTTGGCCTAAAGACATCCGACGCTTTAGTCGCCCTGCTTAGACCAGGGTTCCATGCCAGCAAGTGGACTGATCAAGAAATTGGTTATGCCATGGGCAGGGATCTGCTTGTCACCTCAGTCCGCCTCGGTGAAGATCCTTATGGTTTCATTGGGCGGTACCAGGCTATTGCGAGTACCGATTGGCCCGAAATCGTCCAACATCTGCTTGAGGTCTTGATTTCGAACAAGAAGACAAAGAAGAATATGACTCGGGCTGCGCTACACGTGCTATCACAGTCGAACACGTTTGCCGAGGCCAAGGAGAACATGGATCTGATTGAGAAGCTAACGTACTGGGACTTGGAGAATGAAAAGCGTATTCAAGAAATCCTAGATGAAAACGGTCAGGTCAAAGACTCATGGGGCGTTGAGAGTCGGATCAAGGCCTTCAATGCCAAATGGAAGGGAAAGACAGCCTAGCCAGGTGTTGTAGCTGACCGTCACGCTTGCAAGAGGGCCACCGTTCAATGGGAAGAGGCAAATTCAAGTTCCACAAGGCGCCCGCAAGCGCGCCGGCAGCTAAACGCTACGTTAGCCACTAAATATAGGCCGAATACGAAAGGTACTCGAATCAAGAAAGCGTTAGCCCATGCCAGTCACCCCTTTCGTAGATGATCCAGAACCTCCAGACGCAAGATCGCCTATTTGGCGATATATCGAATTCTGGAAGCTGCAGGACCTCGTCCAGACCAGGCAGCTCTATTTTCGCCGCTCCGACAAACTGGAAGATGAAAATGAGGGGTTGCCACCCTCCGAATACGAACGCGCTCTGAATCTCAGCAAGTTCGACCTCAACGACATCCGAGAGCGCGATCACAAGATCGGTTCGCTCGCCCAGTTCCGTCAGTCATTCTACGTGAACTGCTGGCACATAGACCTCGGAGAGACCGCGACGATGTGGGCGCGATACGGGAAGGATGGTGTTGCGATCGTTTCCAGATACGACCTGCTCAAGCAGGTCCTCGATTCCTTATCCGACAAGATAATGGTTGGGCTCATAAGGTACGGCACAAAGCATCTGACCGGCTGGAACGTCATTCGCTTCGTTACCACCAAGCGTGACGAGTACTCCCCGGAGCGGGAAGTTCGAGCCATGATCTGGCTGACTGATACCGACGACGGCATAAACCGTCACTTCGACCTGAACAACCGGCCCCACGACCGACCTATCTACGATCCGCCCCTGACCCTTCCGGAATGGATTCGCCGCGACATCGATGTCGCCTCCTTGATCACGGAAGTCGTAGTCAGCCCCTTCGCATCCGAGGGCCGGCTGGCGGAAGTGCGCGCCCTTCTTGCCGGTGCCGGCATCGCTGCCGGCGTACGTGAGTCACCATTGACCGCCTATTCATCTTTCATACCGAAAGAAGATGAGCTGAAGCGGTTCATGACGTGATCAAGAGCAAACGACCATGCCCCTCATCTCGATCAGGCCAGAGGCACAGAAGGGACTGGCTAACGAGTGAATGCACGGGACACGGATAAGGCCCTGTGCCTGTGATTCATCCGTTAGGGCAACGCAAGGCGAGACCATGGATGAAATGGTTCTGATCAAAGACATTCCGGAATCCGTCATCGAGTCCGCCACTCGGGATGTTGCCGCCTGTACGATTGCGTTCCTCAGGAGCCAAGACACGACGAAACCGCACGAGGCAAATCTACTCGGAACGGGTGTTCTCGTATCCGTCAGATCGAAACGAGCGATTGTGACCGCCGATCATGTGGCGCAGGAACTCCAGAAAAGTAGTCGGATTCCCTTATTCCTCCAAAGAACGAGCCAGGTCCATAGTATCGATGTCGGGGGCGTTTCGATCGTGAGGATTGCGCGCGGCACTGATGCGGCCTCGGGGCCTGACCTCGCTGTGATCATTCTTGCACCGTCCATTGCGGGGTCGATCGCGGCAATAAAGTCGTTCCATAGCCTCGACGCCCTTCGAGAGAAGGTGCTTAGCGGTGCATTTGATTTGCGAGATGGATTCTGGCTGGCACAGGGGTTCTTGGAAGAACGCACGTCTGTCGGTTTAGACAGGGTCGAAGCCGGTTTCACAAAGTACTTCTATAACTTTAGTGGCGTCGGAGGCCCTGACACGATCGATACTGTCGGCAACTTCGATTACCTTGATTTTCCCGTTAGCCACGAGGTCAGACCGGAGGACGCCCCGACCAGCTACGGTGGTATGAGCGGAGGAGGTATTTGGCAGGTGCCCCTCAAACGGCGGGACGCTGAATTCATGCACCTCCCACCCGTGCTTGGTGGCGTTATGTTTTATCAACACCCGACCACCGACACACAGTGCGGCATCCGGGGACACGGTCCGCACAGCATTTACACGGCCGTCTACGGTGCGGTGAAAGGCGAGCCATCGGGGATATAGGTAGAAAAAGGTCTGAGGATATGGGGGACATAGTGTGGCGCGTTCGGCCCGTCCCTGAGCGTCGGTCTTGGGGTGCCAAGTGAAGCTGCCATCGTTAGTAGTTCTTTTTGCAATACTCGCTTTGTCGCTGTCACTGCAGGGGTGTGGTAACGACCGCGTTACCGAACTTGAAGCCCAACTTGAAGGCGTCCGTTCAAGGCTCAGCAACGCTCAGTCAGAGGTGGAAAAATTAAAAGGTACGGTTGATGATCTGACGTCCGCAGTCGATGAATTCGACCACACAGATTGGAGAATTGCCGTCTCTCATGTACGGGCGGCCACAGATGATATTGAAGATGCAGCTAACGACGTCGAGTCATCTGTTGATGATGCAGTGAGCGCCGCAGACTGATGACTGGAACCAGGTATCGGATACGGTTGAGCCGTAAGGGTATGATTGTGCAGCAAGGAGTTATTGCGTGCTTGTGCGCGAGATCCTCGGCAACAAAGACGAGAAGCCATGTCCGCAGACTCGTATTCCTCCTGTTCATTTATCTGATCGAAGCCTCCGCGGTCGCGGAAACGGCGGTTTCTCCTGCAGGAGCAATAAAACACGTCGGCGAGTCTGCCACCGTCTGTGGGCGCGTCGCCAGCGCACACTTCGCGGCAGCCAGCCGAGGTGCCCCCACATTCCTCAACCTCGACAAACCCTACCCGCAGCAGGTCTTCACCGTCGTAATCTGGGGGAACTCACGTCCTCGGTTTTCATATCGGCCTGAAAAGCTCGATGGTCAGGACGTCTGCATCACAGGAATGATTGGCTCGTACAGGGGCAAGGTGCAGATTGAAGTATCCGATCCGTCTCAACTGCAGGTTCAGCGTACCCGGAAGTGAACAACTACCACCTTCCAGGCGGTAGTTGTTCACTAAGATCGTGGGCGGTGCAATAGCGTACGCTTCAGCATCAGTTGACTCTCTGCGGGGTTTCACTAGAATGGTACAGAGAACACAGATGTAGCATTCACGGCTAAAGTGACAGAAGGGGCATGGGACGGTCCGCGTGAAAAGGGAAGAGCGTACCTGGCATCGGGTGATGGCGTGGGCGGTGCACCTGTTGACCGCCTCTGGTGCGGTCATAGGGGTCTGGTGTCTGGGCGCGATACACAGGGGCGAGTATCGAGACGCGTTCTTTGGAATGGTGCTGGCTGTCGTCATCGATGCCGTAGACGGGCCGTTGGCGCGGCTGGCTAGGGTGAAGGAGGTTCTGCCGCATTTCGATGGAGCGAAGCTTGACGATATCGTCGATTATCTGAACTTTGTGGTTGTCCCGCTCGTATTACTCTATGAAGCCGACCTGTTGCCAGCATCGGTTTCAATCTGGATTCTGCCCTTTCCACTGCTCGCCAGCGCCTACCGTTTCTGCCACGTCTCTGCGAAGACGCCGGATCATTTCTTTACGGGGTTTCCGTCGTACTGGAACATCCTCACCTTCTACTATTATGTCGGAAGAAGTCCCCTGTGGTTCAACGCGGCATTTACCCTCTTTGCGGCGATCATGGTGCTGGTGCCGATCAAGTATATCTATCCCGGTCGCACACGAACCCTCCGGCCTCTGACGATCGGGTTGGGTATCCTGTGGGGTGTAGCGCTCCTCATACTCCTCGGGCAGCTTCCCGATCCCTCGCCATCGTTGGTCGGATGGTCCTTGCTCTATCCGTTCTACTATACCGTCCTCTCGTTTGTGCTGCACTGGTGCGATCGGTCAGAAAGCAGGGGAGCGTCTTCAGAAGCAGGGTAAGGACGATATAGGCGTGGTCGGGGCGTAAGAAAAGGGCTGAGCAGCTTTATGTACCGGCAGGAGAACCGTTCTCCGGTGTGGAGCGATCCAGAAGGTCGGAGGGTGATTTTGAAAGATCGGTCAGGAGCTGGGCATCGAGGGTGACGACATCTTCTCCGGGCTCGGTGATGGCGTAGAGTCCGACCTGCGGGTCTGCGGACTTCTTGAGTAGGAGTCGCTTGACACCGCCAGCATCCTTCAGTACCACGATCAGATCGGGACGCTCCAGGCCGTATCTGCGTTTGGCGTCGGGGCCGGAGCCGACGAACGCTTCCACGCGGGTATCCTTGATCTTCCATAACATTTGCCCGATGACTGCCGCGTCCACCCTGGCCTTGATCGGTGCGCTGATCTCCCATCCCTTCTTTTCGGCACGGTGAAGGCTGATCGGTTGTCCCTTGCCGATCAGTTCGACCTGCGTGACGTGATTCGGTTCAAACACCAGCAGGGTTTTATCGCGAAAATCGTCCGACGCACGGTCCGTACGGAGTCTAACAACGACGGTAACCAGGAAGACTGCGGGCTGATCAGGCCGTTTGGCATAGACAGAGCGACCGTTTGGGTTCACATCGCCCAGCAGGAGTACCGGCAACGTCTTCCCGCCCTTAAGCGTCACACTGATATGGAGCGAAGGACGCTCAAGCCCGTAGTCGGCGAGGTTCGCCGGCGTCTCCTCGATGCGCCGCTCTTCCTGAGCCTCCAAGAGTATATGGAGCAGCGAGGAGACCTCTGTACTGTCAGCCACAGCCTGCACTGGCTCGATCAGACGCCACGCGTCGCCTTCACGCGTCAGTACGATCAGTGCGTCGCCCCGCGTGATGGAGATTGTCTCGACGTCTTGCTCCTCAGCCTGGAATACTCGATTGCCATCCGACCCGGAAAGTATGCCTTTGGTCTCTATGGCATAGTAGGCCGCGGCAAGCGCCGCGAACACCAAGACGAGCAGGCCGAGTGGTCGCCACCTCACCGCGACCGCCTCCGTCCGATCACAACGGATGTACCGGAGACCAGGAACAGGGCCGGTACCACGACGACCAAAAGCCAGAAGGCCAATCGCCCCTGCATCGCGCTTAAGATGATGGGGGTATTTTTCGCATCCCTAGGTCGGACAGAGATCATCCCCTCCTCTTCAGCCAGCCAACCGATACTGTTGAGGAAGAGATCCCTATTGCCAGAGAAGTTCAGAAAGCTGTTGCTGGCAAAGGCGGAGTTGCCGTATACCACCAGCCTGGCCGCCACTGATGGCGGCTCCGCCTGTGCTGTATTAGCCCCTTGCTCCGCTACGGCTGGTCGCTCGACCTGTATCGACGCGATGACCCCCAGCGGGACGGGTCCTTGCCGATCCTGGCCTTGCTCAAAGCTGAGTTGGCCGCGATTCAACTCGCCCTTATCGGTCTCTGCCCAGCTTCCAGGTCCCGTCTCTCCGAGTCTCTGGGCCGTTACCCCGGGCGGCGCATTCTTTACGACGTCCACGGAGCGTGCAAAAGGAAAGAGGGAGGCGAGGGTAAAGTTCTGGGTAATGGCGTGCGGATAGTAGTTAGAGACCACGGGCATCAGATAATCACCGCCCATGGTGCGAGCGTACTGATCGACGATTACATCATCACCGACCGTAATACCGTATCGGCCAACGAATGTTTTGAGGCTCGGCGCTGTGTATGGATCGAGCTGGATCAGCAGCTTACCGCCTCGCTCGACAAATGCCTGCAAGGCCTGCAACTCCGATTCGGCCAGGTCGCGCTTTGGCCCGCTGATGATGAGCATTGAGGCGTCTCGCGGGATCTCGCGTTCGCGGAGCAGTAACAGCTCCTTGACCTCGTAATTGGCCTTCTCGATGGCCTCTTTGGCCTGTCGATAGCCGTTGCGCGATCCGTCCTCCAGTTCGTTTTCCCCATGCCCTTTCAGAAAATAGATCGTCCGCTGCCCTTCACGCAGCAGCTTGACCAGCCCATTTGTCAGGCGCTCCTCATTCACCTCAGTGATCTTTTCCTCTCTCTCCTTCGTTTCCAAGATGGTGGTGCCGTAGGTCGCGATGCCGTACCGTTTCGCCTTACCGGGATTTCTGTCAGGATCGATCACCTCGAAGCGGAACCGTGGCGACAGATCAGCATACTGGCGCAGCAGGTCTTCAGCGGGGCGGCGCTCCGCCTGGTCGGTCTTGAAGAAGGCCGTGACCTGGACATCCGCGGCAAGTCCTTTCACGACTTTTTTGGTCTGATCGGCCATGCTGTACCGCTTGCCTGCGGTCAGATCGAATCGCACATTGTGCTTGGCCGAGATGACCTCCACCAGACCGATGATCCCCACTACCAGCAGTGTCATCAGGGCGACATTCAGCCCGGTGACGGTAGAGCGGCGATGCAGCCAGGCTGTAATCCCGCCAAAGGTACGATATACGCCGACCAGGATGAGGATCGCGCCGAGCAGGAGGATTCCCCCCATCCACGCCTTCAGATCTGGACGGATGTTATAGGCAATCCCGCCTAGGGCAAGGAGGACCAGACCGGCTGGTACGGCCAAGCGGGAGAGTCTGTCCATGATCAGCCCCTCCACCGTTTCGATTCGAGGGAGCGGAGCGTCAGGAAAAGGCAGAGGAGAGTGAAGTTGAGATAGAAGATCACGTCTCTACTTTCAATCGTTCCTTTAGCGAAGCTGTCGTAGTGGTTGATGATCGACAGGTGCGCGAGGATAGGGCCTAGCGTTGGCCCGGCCGCCTCGGTCGACCAGCCGATCACCCACAGCAGCAAGAGGACGCCAAAGGAGCCGACCGCCGCAACGACCTGATTTTCGGTGAGGGAAGAAGCGAGAATTCCAAGTCCAAGGAAGGCCATGCCGAGAAGCAGCAGACCAAGATAGCCGCTTAGAATGAGTCCCCATTCCAGCGTGGCGAGCGACCCCAGTATCGCGATGTCCAGCAGACTGATCCCCAGCATCGCCGAGTAGAGCGCGAGCGCTGCCAGGAACTTGCCCAACAGCAGCTCCCAGTCCTTGATCGGAAACGAGAAGAGGAGTTCGATGGTCCCCGTTTTTTTCTCTTCTGAAAACAGGCGCATGGTGGCTGCCGGCATCAGAAGGAGCATTGTAACCGCGATATCGCGAAACAGCGGACGGACGATCCACTCAGAGACGTTCATGCCTCGACCGACTGTGGGATTCATCGTAGCCTGCAGGCTGCTGAGTGAGAAAAAGGTGAGGAGACCATAGAAGAAGTACCCCGAGATGAGCGCAAAGATAGTCAGGACTACGTAGGCAATCGGCGACGCGAAGTAGGCGCGCCACTCTCGCTTGAAGATCGCTACGACGTTCATTCCCGTACCTCCTGCGCCTCTTTGGTGACCAGGCGGACGAAGATCTCTTCCAGGCTCATGTCGGCAGGACGGAGCTCCAGCAGCCCCCATCCGCGCTCGACGATCAGGCGCGACGCCTCGCGGCGCAGGTCGCAATTCCGCTCTGATTCCACGATGAAACTCCTGGCGGTCTCGTGTGCCTCACCCTCTTCCACTCCGACTCGCAGTACACCTGAAAGATGTGTCAGAGCTGCGCCGACCTGGTCTACTGGTCCCTCCACCCTGATGCGTAGTTTGTTGGAGCTCTCAAGCCCGGCGGTAAGGTTGTCCGGAGTGTCGACTGCCACAATCTGTCCGTTGTTGATGATGATCACCCGGTGGCAGAGCATGCTGGCTTCGGGTAGGATGTGGGTCGATAGGATCACCGTACTTTGGCCGGCCAGCGCCTTAATGAGTTGCCTGATCTCGATGATCTGCCTTGGGTCGAGCCCGATGGTCGGCTCGTCCAGGATCAGCACCTCGGGGTCGTTCAGCAGCGCCTGAGCAATCCCGACCCGCTGCCGGTAGCCGCGCGATAGCGCTCCTATCAAGGTCTGCCGGACCTTGTTCACACCGCACTTCTCCATGATCTCGCCGACCTTGTGTCGCCGCTGCCCGCGCTCCAGGCCCTTGACTTCGGCTACGAACGTCAGATAGTCGGCTACCTTCATGTCGGTATAGAGCGGTACGTTCTCCGGCAGATAGCCGAGACGTCGCCGCACCTGAAGCGACTCGGTTAGGACGTCGAATCCGGCGACGCGAGCCGTCCCGCTGCTGGGCGGCAGACCACCAGTAAGGATGCGCATCGTCGTAGTCTTGCCGGCCCCGTTCGGCCCGAGGAATCCCACAATCTCCCCTTTTTCTACCGCAAAGGAGACATCGCGAATGGCAGTATGCTTGTCGTAATATTTCGTCAGTTTGTCCGCTTGGATCACTCCGTCGCTCCTGTCGGTTTCCGGCCTTTGGTCGGCGATCTCCATCCCGAAAGACCAGCGGTCATTCTACACGATCGTACTTGCTGTGCGCAACGGCGCAATGCGTAGTCTTGACCAGATCAGGTAAGTGTGGGATATTGCGAACGAATTCGTCGTTGAGAAGCGGAGTTATCGTAAGAGACAGGCCGTCGGCCTTTATCGCCATCCAAAGCGGCTCAATAAACCGTTCGACTCTATAGCGGTCATAGCGCAGGAAGGGTATTGTGTTCCTGTGAAGGTCCGAGACGTAATCCGCATGATTGAGCAGGACGGATGGCGCAGGGTGGTTACCGAGGGCAACCATCGTCAGTACAAACACGCCAAGAAGCCTGGGCGGGTTACCATCAGCGGGCATCCGGGAGACGATATGCCGAAGGGAACGCTGGTATCGATTATGCGCCAAGCGGGGCGAATGCGAGGGAACAAATCATGAAGCGACAGTATCTAGTGCGCATCGACAAAGAGGTAGATAGCGACTGGGGCGCCTCGGTTCCCGATCTTCCGGGTTGCGTGGCAACCGGGAAAACCATCGATACAGTGCTGCGGCGAATTGAGGGAGCCATCGAACTACACGTGCGTGGGCTACGCGAGGACGGCATCAAAGTGCCACCTCCGCGGCGACGTGCAGTAAGACCACACCGCACTGCAAAGCACGTCAACTTCTACGCAACGGTCGAGGTAGCGGCCTAACGCAGTACGGTCGATTGGACCAGCGGTAGAGTGGTGCTGATTGACTGAGGCGCCAGTTACCGTTGGCCGCTTAGCGCCCACCGTTAAGCGTTGGATATCGCGCACCAATTTGCCGTTGAGAAGGGGAGCTATCTTGGGAGATAGCAACTGTCTTGAATAATCGTTGAAGGACAACCTGCGCGAACGCTAAAAATTCTCGACATCGACTGACGCCATCCCAGTTCGGCTCTACTCCCTGCCAGTGAGAGGTAAGGGCCAGATACGCATAGGTATCGCGCCGAAACCGACTTTAGACCTGAGAAATGAGCTTATCGAGCCTGAGGCGAGCGAGGCAGTGCGCACCGTATTACTGGTCGAGCCGTTCGATCTTGACGGCGCAGACTTTGTACTCGGGAATCTTGGCGAAGGGATCGACGGCTGAGTTGGTCAGGATATTGGCTCCCGACTCGGCCAATTTTACGAAGGGGATAAAGACCTCTCCGGCTCGTACAGCATCGGTGATCTGGGCGTAGGCGGTCAGTTCGCCACGACGGGAGGTGAGTCGAACCGGCGTCCCCTGATCGAGGCCGAGTCGCCCGGCATCGTCCGGATTGATGGCGACCTCGAGCCGCGGCGCCAGTTCGAGCAATCCCTGGACGCGCCGGGTGAGCGTCCCGCCGTGCCAGTGGTAGAGGATGCGGCCGGTATTGAGCAGAAATGGAAAATCGCGATCGGGCAGCTCGGCCGCCTCGGCCGTCTGAACCACGGGAATGAATTGTGCCTTCCCAATGGGGAACGAGTCGGCATAGAGGAGGCGGGTACCCGGATGATCTGATGTCGGACATGGCCACTGAATCCCGCCTTCCCGATCCAGTCGATCATGGGAGATCCCGCCAAGAAATGGGATCAGCCCTGCCAACTCATCAAAAATTTCAGACGGGTGAGTATAGTCGAATCCCGCACTCGGCAGACCCAGTTTACCGGCGACCCGTCTGGCTAACTCAGAGGTAATCCACCAGTCCGGCCTGGCCTCTCCAGGCGGATCGAGCGCCTTTCTGACTCGCTGCACCCGCCGCTCCGAATTGGTGAACGTCCCCTCCTTCTCGGCAAAGGCTGCCGTGGGCAGAAATACGTGGGCCAGCTCTGCCGTCTCGTGCAGGAACATATCCTGGACCACGAGGCAGTCGAGGTTGGAGAGCGCCTTCTTCGCGTGGTGAAGATCAGGTTCCGTGAGGAGGGGATTCTCGCCGACCGTATACATAGCCCGGACCGAGCTATCCAGACACGCCTCTATCATGTCAGTGAGCGTCAATCCCGCACTATTGGGAGGTCGAATGCCCCAGGCTGCCTCAAACTTCTCCAGCGATTCAGGGATGTATTGCTGATAGCCAGGCAGATGGGTGGGGAGGCAGCCGGCGTCACTGCACCCCTGCACGTTGTTCTGACCTCGAAGCGGCGAGATGCCGGAGCCGGGGAACCCCATCTGTCCAGCGGCAAGCGCGAGATTGACAAGGGCATGGGCATTTGCGGTGCCGTTCGTGTGTTGGGTTACTCCCATCCCCCAGATGAGGCAAGAACCGGCGAAGAGAGGCTGTGCATACCATCGTGCGGCTTGTGCGATCTGTCCCTGTGGGACGCCGGTCACCTGTTCGGCGACCTGCAGTGTGTACGGTTCCAACGACTCGCGCCAGGCCTCGAACCCTTCGGTCCGATTCCGCACGAAATCGAGGTTGGCGAGCCCTTCGTCGATGATCACTTTGGCTATCGCGTTAAAGAGCGTGACATCGGTACCCGGTCGCTGTCGCAGCCAAAGGTCCGCCTGGTCGCACAACTCGATCCGCTTCGGATTCACCACGATAAGCCTGGCGCCACGACTCACGGCCTGACGAAGGCGGACGGCGATTACCGGATGGTTCGATGACGGGTCAGAGCCGACAACCATAAGGCAGCCGGCCTGCTCGTAATCGTCGTAGGAGTTGGATGTGGCCCCAGATCCCAGTGAGCGAAGCATTGCCACCACCGAGGGCGAATGGCAGAGGCGCGCGCAGTGGTCGATGTTGTTGGTGCCCATCACGGCCCGGACGAATTTCTGGACGATATAGCCCTCCTCGTTGGTTCCTTTCGCCGAGGCCAGCGCCCCGAAGCGTCCTCGATTTCTGGCCAGGCCATCTGCCGCCGCATCCAGCGCCTCATCCCAGGAGACCTGGTGCCAGTCCCCATTGCGGCGCACCATGGGTCGAGTGATCCGGTCGGGCGCATGGATGAATCCTGTCCCGAATCGGCCCTTTACGCAGAGCATCCCGAGGCTCGATCGATTCGTGGGGACATCGTCGGCCATCAGCGCTAGGCGCCCATCAGCGCGAACGCGAAGGCGTATGCCGCAACCGACGCCGCAGTAGGGGCAGGTCGTCTCGACCTCCCGCATGGCGGGCGCGGGCGCTTCCTTCGGACGGATGGCCCCCGTTGGGCAGGCGGCGACGCATTGCCCGCATGATGTGCAGACAGACGAGGCGAGCGATCCATCGCCGAAGACCCCCACCCTGGTCGCGCTGCTGCGCCCCAACAGTGTGATCGCACCGATCTGTTGGACGTCATCGCAGGCGACGGTACAGCGGCCACAAAGGATACAGGCGTCTCGATCGAGGATGAAGAACGACTTGGTGTCGTCCACCGCCGCATGTCGCCAGGGCATATGGCGGCGCTGAAAGAACCCGAGCCGGGAGCAGGCATCAGAGAGCTGACCGAACCCCGGCCGATCAAAAGATGGGGTCGCCATACCGCACGTGAGATCAAGGATCCCTTTGCGGATCCGTGTGAGAATGGGATCGTTGGTTGAGACTACCATCCCGTCGCGGGCGGGAAGATAGCAGGAGGCTGGGAAGCCGCGCATCCCTTCGACCTTGACCAGGCAGCTCCGGCAGGCGCCGATGGGAGGCCGATCCGGATCCTTGCACAACTGCGGGAGCGGGAGGCCGAGTCGGTTTACGGCGTCGAGAACCGTAGCGCCGGGCTGGACCGTCACGCTGGTTCCATCAATGGTGAGGATCACTCTGGCCTCGTCCATATTCAACTCCCTCCGGCGATCTTAGGCGGGGTCGATGCCATCTCTTTAGGAAACTGATCAAGCGCTGAGAGGAGTGAAAGTGGCGCCGATTGACCCAAGCCGCAGAGCGAGGCCAGCCGCACGATCTCGGCCAGATCTTCGATCTCCCGTTGGCGGTTTTGATCGGAAGGCCGATTGAGGAGGCTGAGCAGCCGGCCTGTCCCTTCACGACATGGCGTGCATTTTCCGCAGGACTCCCGCGCATTGAAGGCGAGGAGCGTCCGCGTGACGTCGCCGATGGAGACGCTTTCGTCGAGGGCGACAACACCGCCGCTTCCTGGAGAGAGGTCGCTGCCAGGGATCAACGGTTCATCGAATCGACTGGGGTGGACGATCACGCCGGAGGGTCCGCCGACGAGAGCAGCCTTCAGTGTGTGCCCATCCGTTGTGCCCCCGCCGAACTCTTGAAGCAGGTGACGTAGGGTGATCCCCATCGGGACCTCCACGATCCCAGGACGAGTAAGGTGGCCGGAGAGGCCGAAGAGCTTAGTTCCACGTCCTGCCCCCAGCGCCGTAAACCAGGCGGCCCCACGACCCACGATCAGCGGCACAGCCGCAAGGGTTTCTACGTTATTGATGACCGTCGGCTGACCCCACAGTCCTGCCTCTACCGGGAATGGGGGTTTGAGGCGAGGCATGGCGCGCTTCCCCTCGATCGCTTCCATGAGTGCCGTTTCTTCTCCGAGGATAAAGCCGCCCGCTCCCCGCCGAAGCTCAAGCTGAAAAGAGAAATCACTTCCGAGGATTCGCTTACCAAGCAGTCCGACAGCTTCAGCCGCTCGAAGCGCCTGCTCCATTCGATGGGCCGAGAGATCGGCCTCACCGTTGATGAAGAGAATACCGCGTCCGGCTCCAGAGGCGAAGGCTGCCAGGAGGATCCCCTCTAGGAGTCGATGGGGATCACCTTCCATCAGGTGGCGGTCCTTGAAGATACCGGGCTCACCCTCTTCGCCATTGACGATGAGATACTTGATGGACCCCGTCGCGTTGTGGCAGGCCTCCCATTTATGCGCGGCCCCGAAGTACGCCCCGCCCCGTCCGGCAAGGCCGGACGCCTTGACCTCGTTAATCACGGCTAGTGGATCGTCCTGCTCAAGGGCACGAGCGAATGCTCTATAGCTTCCCTGATGCAGGGCGTCGGCCAGGTCGCTCACATCAATCGCACCACAGCGATCGAGGAGCGCTCGATGCTGGCCGCGAAGGAACGGCTCCTGGTCGAGACCGGAGATCCCTTGCCAAGATGATTCCTGCCAGGCTACCGCCTCAATGTCAGCGGGATAACGGTCAGCTTTCAGCGCGGAGACCAACAAGGGGATATGCTCCAGCGTGACCCTCTTGAGGCTGATTCTTGGCCAGCCGGGTCGGAAGAGTTCCACAACAGGAGCGGCGTAGCACATGCCGTTGCAGCCCCCCTCGACAATGGTCGCGGAGAGTCCTTGGTGCTTTACCTCCTCTGCCAGGCGATCTATGAGAAGACCTGCGCCGACCGACTCGCTACAGCTCGCTACACCGACCACGAGCCTGAGTTCCGAGGGCGAAAGAGTGATCGATTGCTCGATAAGCCGACCCAGAGCAGCTACAGGAGTATCGCCGATCGGCTTCAACGGGGCCGGAACGGAGACGAGACATGTCCGAGGCGCAGGAGGATCGAATAGTCTGTCAAGCTGATCAGCGCTGACTCGTCCGTAGCAGCGGTGATCCACTTCGACGACAGGGGCCATCGCACACCTGAAGAGGCAGTCGGTCGCTTCGAGTGTGACGCTGTGATCCGGCGCTGTTTCGCCGACCCTCAGTCCAAGACGATTCTCCAGGATATGAAGCAGCGTCAGACTACCCTGAATACGGCAGCTTACGCCTGTGCATACTCGAATCAGGCGGGATCCCGGTTTGACAAGGCGGAACTCGGGATAGTTGGTGGCAACGCCGTACACCTCGCTCTGAGGAACCCGGAGGTGTAAAGCCACCGCCGCGAGACTTTCCGGACTCAGCCAGCCCTCGGCCTCTTGCGCTGCTTGCAACGCCGGCAGCAGCCATGTCCGTTCCCTGGGGAACTGTGTCATTACGTCCATTATGTTTGTAGCGTCCGGACCAGAAAACCAAATAGACCAGCCGACCAGATAGACCGGTTATCGTACCCGGACAGTCGCATAAAGCGCGCCCCCATGTCAAGCATTACAACACGATATAGTCAGGTGTGCAGTGCGAATCAACGACCTGTGCCGGAACGTATTTTTTTGTTGCAGGTTGGCTCTGAAGATGCTAAATAAACTAGAAGGACGTAGGGCTGTGTAGCTTGTACGTCCTGTTCGGACGAGGGTGTCATGCCTTTCGTCCCAGTCTAAGGAGGGTGGAAATGGCGGTGTCTGCGTTCGTCTTCCTTGAGTGTGCCGCAGGTCAATCGAAAGAGGTGTCTAAGCAGGTGGCCAACATTCCAGGAGTGAAACTCTCTCGTGCTGTCACGGGTCCACACGATGTGATCGCCTACGTAGAGGGGCCAGACATCAACGCGTTGGGGATCACAATTATCTCTCAGATTCAGGCGGTGTCCGGAGTACTGCGCACTACGACGAACGTTGTTATAGGGTAGTACCGTTCTCTGGGTAGCCGCGATTAGCCTTGTTGCATCCCATTACGTAAGCACATACAGCTCGTTTTTGTAGCTATATTAAAGCAGCGGGAAATGAGCTGTCAGAAAACACTTGACAAGGTTAGTCTTCGCCATCTAAAGTTACGCCGCGTGCAGTGAGAATAAAGTGATATAGAGTGAACGATGGAATTATCGACTGCTCATGACGTAGCGGATAGTCATGAGGCCTACGGAGCGCATCGATGGAGGAGGGGCGACACATGCAGAAACAGGAACGACGACCGACGATCATGACCCTGGAAGAGGTTGCGCGCTTCCTCAGGCTTAACAAATCGACAGTGTACCGAATGGCGCGCGAAGGGACACTGCCGGCTTGGAAATTAGGGAACGTCTGGCGATTTAAGAAAGAGGCGATCGAAGACTGGATCGCCAGCAGCCAGCAGGTCCACGACGAAAAGCATAAGCGGTAGGCGTAGCGTACCGAACAGGGCAGTCACAATCCACAGTTGTGCATGGTGATTACAGTCAGATAGACCCTAAAGGGTTCTGTGCTGTTCTTGACCTAGTAACGGAGGTATAATCTTGGGCCTAGCCCCTACCTCTGTACTACCATATTCCTCTAGACCATATAGTCCGCTTCCCCATTCGATTCGTTACCCCTCCATTAAAACAGTGCGCGCATGCACTGTTCCTTTAATCCGACAAGACCCATTACGATAACGATACGGATGTGTTGCATCTGATATCCGCGGTGTATCTTGGCGGGATTCAAGCGGTATTGGCTTGTCGCGACGCAAGGAATCGGCTAGCATGGCTTCACAAGGGGGGGTTGCCGTATGATTGGGAAGCCTGATCCGCATGTGCAATCCAACGCGTTGGAGTTGAAGGAACTTCGACGCCGTTGTGAGGAACTGAGCGTCGCTGTCGAGTCGATGCGGACCTATTACGAGGATCTGCTGGGAAGCCTGCAAGACGGCATTATCATCGTCGATCCGGATGGGCAGATATGCTCAATTAATCAGGCGGCGGAGGAGTTGACCGGAGTATCGGCCCAGATATTTCACGGCAGGCCGTTTGAGCTGATATTTCCACATGATCGTTCGTTGCAGGAGTTAGTACGTAAGACGATAGAGAGCGGCCGGACCTACGCCGATTTCGATACCAGGCTCACAAGACAGGATGGTTCGAAGGTGGTGATCAGCGCTGTCGCCTCGCTCATTAGTGATGGCAAGGGGCAGGCGCGAGGTACGGTCCTGGCGCTTCGAGACCAGACAGGGATGAGAGAGCTCGAGGAGCGTCTGCAGCGATCCGATCGTCTGGCGGCTCTCGGGACAGTGGCCGCAGGGGTAGCCCATGAGATTCGCAATCCGCTGGCCGGCCTGAGGGGGGCGGCGCAGCTACTCGAAGGTGAGCGTCAGTTTCCTCACGCGCTGAGGGAATATACGACGGTTATCGTGAAGGAGGCTGATCGGCTTAGCGCGATTGTCGAGCAACTCCTGTCATTTGCGACGCCTCGAGGCCCGGTCCTGCGTTCGTGTAACCTGCACGAGATCCTCGATAGCATCCTCTTTTTAGAACGGGTACCGCTGGATACGGCGAAGATCACGATTCAGCGTCAGTACGATCTGCAACTTCCGGATATCCTCGCCGACCCAGCCGAAATCCGACAGCTCTTTTTGAACGTGATCCGTAACGGGGTAGAGGCGATGCCTGGCGGAGGGGAACTGACCGTTCGGACGTGGTATGAGGGGTCTGCCAAGCGCTGCGGGGGACGATCGTCGGCCGTTACCGAGATTATCGATCATGGGTGCGGATTCAATCCTGAGATCGAGCGTCAACTGTTTACGCCGTTCTTTACTACGAAGGAAAGAGGGACCGGGTTGGGACTGGCCATCTGCCTTAGAATCGTGGAGGATCATGGCGGGGGTATCGAGGCGACAAACTTACCAGACAGTGGCAGCAGGTTTCGAGTATGGCTTCCCCTGGTTGAGGAGCAACCCGAAACTGTGCTGCCCCACGTTGAACTTCATCGGTTCACGTACGGTGCCGGATTATGACTGAAACACGACACATCCTCGTCGTTGATGATGAAGAGAGCATCCGTTGGGCTCTGCGCAAGGCGCTTGAGCGCGAGGGGTATCGGGTCGTACTGGCTGCCAATGGGGCAGAAGGACTCATGCGGGCGTCCGATCCGAGCGTCGATCTTGTCCTGATGGACATCAAAATGCCTGGCGCAGACGGACTGGATATTCTCAGCAGGATGAAAGAGACCCGTCCTCAGCTTCCCGTTATTATCATGACCGCTTTCGGCACACTGCAGGCTGCAGTTCAGGCGATGACGCGCGGGGCGTACGACTATATTACCAAGCCGTTCGACTTTGGTGAACTTACGATGACTGTACGGCGGGTCTTTGAGATCCGTGAGCTGACTGAACGGGTCGCGCAGATGGAGGCCCGTAGCGGTAGACCGTTTGATTTTGGAGGAGTGGTTGGCCTGTGCCCTGCTATGCAGCAGATCTTTAAGCTTGTTGGGAAGATGGCCGCCAGCGATCTGACAGTCCTCATCAGGGGGGAGAGCGGTACCGGGAAGGAGCTGCTGGCTCAGGCGATTCATTACAATAGTCGACGTTCTACGCGTTCGTTTGTGGCCGTTAATTGTGCTGCTATCCCTCGTGAGTTGCTGGAAAGCGAGCTGTTCGGTCATGAGCGGGGTGCCTTTACGGGGGCCAGCGCGCTTCGACGCGGTAAGTTTGAACTGGCCGAAGGTGGGACGATCTTTCTCGATGAGATCGGAGATATGGCCATGGAGCTTCAGGCTAAAATTCTCCGCGTGCTGCAGGAGCGGCAGTTCGAGCGAGTGGGGGGCGAACGATCACAGGCTGCGAATGTGAGGGTCATTGCCGCGACCAATCAGAATCTGGAGGCTGCCATTGCGCAGAAGAGTTTCAGGGAAGACCTGTACTACCGTCTGAACGTCGTGGCCATGCATCTTCCGCCTCTCCGAGAGCGCATTGAAGACATCCCTCTACTTGTGAACCACTTTCTACACCTGTTTGCGGAAGAACAGCAGCAGGATCGCAAGACCGTAGCGCCGGAGACGCTTGATCTCATGCTGGCGTATCGCTGGCCTGGCAATGTCCGTGAGTTGGAGAACGTCGTCAAGCGGGCCTGTGCGTTGGCATCGACCTCACTCATCCTGCCCGAGCAGTTGCCCGCCGCTCTTCTTCACTCAAAGGAACACGATACCGCAGCCGGCAGATCATCCTTTGAGCGTATGTTGTCTCAGGGGATCATCGGCGAACTGTCCCGTCTGCAACAGGAACGAGACGGGCAGATCTATTCGTACTTCCTCGCGATGCTGGAGCGGCCTCTCCTGTTGCGTATCCTGGAGAGGACCGGTGGCAATCAACTCCGGGCGGCTGAGCTACTTGGTATTAATCGTAATACGCTCAGAAAGAAGCTTCGCGAGCTGGGTATTGCGCCGGTTCGGGCTGACGAAGAGAAGACGGAAGGTTGAGCTGTGCAGTGTTTTGTACGGGTCAGCCTCGCGGGCGACCTTTCATGCGGCGGGGTTGGCCGTTGATGCCAAGACCGTTTCGGCTGAGGTGTGGAGGAACGCTTTGAACGCGATCGCCGCCCGGCTGAGATGTTTATCTTCGCGGTGCACGACAAACCACTGCCGCCGCAAGGGCAGCCCCTGAACATCCAGCACCACCAGGCGCTTGAGCGCAAGCTCCATGCGAAGGACATGGCGGGAGAGCAGGGCAATCCCGAGCCCGGCGGCGACGGCCTCCTTCACGGCGCTATTATCCCCAAGCTCTAAACCGACCTGCAGCTTTACCCCTTGTTGGCGGAAGAATTCATCGGCATTGAGACGGGTTCCAGAGCCAACCTCGCGCGCAATAAAGACCTCATGGGCCAAGCGATCCACCGGAATGCGCCTGACCGTTTCAAGCGGATGAGAAGGGGCGGCAACGACAACAATCTCGTCGGCGAGGAACGGCTCAGCTACATGCGGAACTTCTTCGGGGGGACGTCCCATGACGACGAGGTCAACGTTATTGTGCAAGAGACGATCCCTGACCAGCGCGCGATTGGTGACTTCCAGATTGATACTGATACCGGGGTACCGCTTCTGAAATGCCCCGAGTAATGAAGGCAGGACATAGGCGCCTGCGGTGCTGACGGCGGCAACGGCGATCCGCCCGCGTTTCAGGCCATCAAGCTCTTCCATCGCCAGTCTGGCCTCGTCGATCAGAACACAGATCCTCTCGGCGTAGGCCATCAGCTCCTTCCCCGCCTCGGTTAACGCAATGGCTCGGCCAACCCGTTCGAAGAAGGTTGCATCGAAAGCGCGTTCCAGTTCGCGAACCTGTGCCGAGACGGCCGGCTGGGTCAATAAGAGTTCCTCGGCCGCACGGGAGTAGCTGCCGTGTCTGGCAACCGCCAAAAAGACGCGAAGCTGATGAAAGGTCATAGTGGCAATCCGAATGACTATTGTTGCATGTAATTATAAACAATTATCTATAGATATTTCAAAAATTTCTTATTTGACTTTATACTGAGGCCAATGCACACTCAACAACAGCATCCGCACAACCGTAGTGAATCCGCAACAGCCTTCCGCGTGAGTCTGACGGTACAGGCATGATCGCCAGTACGATGAAATGGCGTCATCAAAACAGCCAGGAGACATATGACTGAACCAATGGTGCATTGGACAGAGTTCCCAAACCTTACGCTCTATGCAAGGGGGAAGGTGCGCGATATCTACGACTTTGACGATCGCCTCCTATTGGTAACGACAGATCGGATTTCTGCGTTCGATGTCGTATTACCGACTGGCATTCCAGGAAAGGGAGGCATCCTCACGGCTCTTTCGGCGTTTTGGTTCCAGATGACAGCAGACCTGGTACCGAACCATCTCATCACGACGGACGTAGCAGCCTACCCGACTGTCTGTCAATCCTATCGAGAGACGCTTGAGGGGCGGAGCATGTTGGTCAGAAAGACGAAGCCTCTTCCCATTGAATGTATAGTCCGGGGTTATCTGACCGGATCGGGCTGGATAGAGTACCAGAAGACCGGAGCGGTCTGCGGCATCCCGTTGCCGGCCGGCCTTATGGAATCATGCCGCCTCGACCCGCCCCTCTTTACCCCTTCAACGAAGGCGGAGCAGGGGGCGCATGATGCCAATATTACGTTTGATGAGGCAGCGGCCCTGCTTGGCGCGGAACTGGCCGGACAGGTGCGGGACTTGAGTCTGGCTCTGTATAACCGCGCTCGGGCGTATGCTCTGGAACGCGGGATCATTATCGCCGACACCAAGTTCGAATTCGGATTGCTCGATGGCGACCTTCTGCTCATCGACGAGGTACTGACTCCCGACTCCTCCCGTTTCTGGCCCTGCGACAGCTACGCGCCGGGTCGATCCCAACCAAGCTTTGATAAGCAGTTCGTACGCGACTATCTGAAATCTATTGCCTGGGATATGCAGGGGGCGGCCCCGGAACTGCCTTGTGAGATTGTAGCGCGGACCAGCGAGAAGTATCGAGAAGCCCTGAGAAGGCTCACTGGAGCGGATCTCTCATGCACAGCTTCGTCGTCAGTACGCTGAAGCAGGCTAAGCGCGTCGTCGTCATTGTCGTTGGCTTCACGGTCCTGATTATCGGGATTGTCCTCATTGTGCTCCCTGGACCCGCCACACTTGTGATCCCGCTTGCCCTCGCAATCCTGGCCACAGAGTTTGTGTGGGCCAGAAGGTTGCTGGTTCGATTCAAGCGTGAAGCGAGGCGGCTGAAGAATACCATCTCTAGAAAAATGCAGGGTGATCGCCCAGAGAATTCCCGCCCCAAGTAACTACCTCATCCCCTCATGAGAACGATCTCGCCCTCTTCTACGCGAATCGGATAGGTCTGGATGGCGCAGCAGTCCCCCTCAATAGATGCACCTGTCTTCAGATCAAACTTCCGGGCGTGAAGCGGGCAAATGACCTTGCCATCGCCGATGATGCCGTCAGCCAGCGGGCCCCCACGGTGCGGGCACGCCTGTTGCGTGGCGAAGAGCTGCTCATCACGCTGACGGAATACGGCGATGGTACGGCCATCAACCTCGTAGGTACGGCCCTGGCCGAGCGGTACCGCTTCGACGGGGCCAAGCGATACGCCCTTCCGCTCTTCATCCACACGTACGGATTCGCTGAATTGGGCTGGGTGTACGGGTTTCTCCGCCTCAGCCCAGGGATCTTTGTAGGCCTCGACCGCCCGATCGATCTCGGCATCCAATCGCTCTCCGATCCTGTCCACGTCTTTGACGAGCAGCTCGCGTAGCCGCTCAATACCGATCCGTTCTACAACTCCATACGTTCGCTCCATGTACTTTCCGTGCTCCCGGTAATACTGGATGAAGCGACCCATGTAAGTCAGGACCTCTTCGTGGGTCTTGACCGTACACAAGAGGTCTGCGGCCCGCACTCGGGTCCCAGCGCCGCCGCCCACGTACACCTGCCAGCCGCCCTCGATGGCGACGACCCCAACATCTTTGATCGTGGCCTCCGCACAGTTGCGCGGACAGCCGCTGACGGAGAGCTTCATCTTGTGAGGGGTCTCGATCCCCTTGAACCGCTGCTCGACCTTGATCCCCAGCGCAACGGAATCGCCCAGCCCGAATCGGCAGAAGTCGGAGCCCACACAGGTCTTACACGAGCGGACCGCCTTGGCGTAGGCGTGACCGCTGGGCATGCCCAGATCCTTCCAGATATCAGGGAGCTGCTCCTTCCTCGCGCCCGCCAGCGCGATCCGCTGGCCGCCGGTAAGCTTGACTGCAGCGATCTGGTACTTCTCCGCCACATCGGCGATGCGCCGGAGCTGCGCCGGGGAGGTGATGCCGCCGTCGATTCGCGGAACGACCGAAAACGTTCCATCTTTCTGGATGTTGGCGTGCACCCGATCATTGATGAACCGGGCATCGCGCTCGTCGTCGTACTCCCCATTCCAGATGGTTTTGAGGAGCGACGCGAGTGCCGTCTTGTGGCTCGGCTCTTCCCGTCCGTCGTTCAATTCGCGAAAGACCGCACTGACGCTCTTTAACCCCTTGGTCTTGATGGCGGCGACCAGCTCCGGTTTGGTCATTGAGAGGCTTGGCACATACCAGTGCTCGGCAGGGTCCTCTGCTACTTCTCCGGCATAGACCTCGAGGAGCTGTTCAATGAGCGTCTTACACCCCCCGCAACTGGTGCCGGCCCTCGTGTGCACCCCAATCTGCGAGACTGATCGACACTTGCCGAACTCGATCGCCTCCTTGATCTGACCCTTGGAGACCCCATGACAGTGACAGATCTGGGCGTGATCTGGCAGGTCGAACACCGAGAGGATCGGGGCGCCGGTGGAGGTGCCGAAGAGCAGGTCGGCCCGCCGCTCCGGCAGTTCCGCGCCCAGCAGGAACATCTGGGTGAGCACCCCGGCGGTGTCCGTCTCGCCCAGGAGGATGGCGCCGACGAGCCGATTCTCGCGTATGACCATCTTCTTGTAGACGCCCCGCGCCGGCTCGATGTAACTGACGACCTCGTCTTGGGGACCGGCGGGGCTCGTCTCGCCGATAGAGACGAGTTGCACGCCCATGACCTTCAACTTGCTGACGGGCTTGGAGCCCTGGTACTCAACATTGGAGAAACTGCCGGCCAGATGCTCCGCCGCTACCCTGGCCTGCTCGTACAGAGGCGCCACGAGGCCATAGAGCTTCCCGCGATGCTGTACGCACTCACCGACGGCGTAGATGTCAGGATCGGAGGTCTGCATCTGGTCATTCACGAGGATTCCTCGATCTACCGCGAGTCCGGACGCCCCGGCGAGTTCGGCATTGGGCCGAATGCCGCAGCTCACCACGACCATATCGGTGTCAAGCGCCGTACCGTCCCGAAACCCCAGGCCCGCGACCCGCTTCTCCCCGAGCACACACGTCGTAGCCTTTTCGAGCAGTACCTGCACATCCATCTGCTCCATCGTGTGTTGCAGGAGCGCACCCCCCTCGGCATCCAATTGCTGCGCCATCAACCACGACATCATTTCGACGACCGTGACCTGGAGCCCGAGCGAGAGCAGACCCCGCGCAGCCTCCAGACCCAGCAGACCGCCGCCGATGACGGCAGCCCTCCGACACCCCCTCGCGTATGCCTCAATTGCCTGGCAGTCATCGAGCGTCCGATAGACGAAGACGCCGGTCTTCTCCGCCCCGTCCATGGGAGGCACAAACGGTCGGCTGCCGGTGGCGATGATCAGGGTATCGTACGACTCCTCCGCGCCACCGCTGCTCCGCACCACCTTGTTGTCGCGATCGATCGCTGTGGCGGTCACCCCGGCATGTAGCGTGATGTCGTGCTCGCGGTACCAATCGAGCGAGTTCAGGAAAATCCGCTTGGCGTCCTTCGCGCCGGTCAGGACATCCGAAAGGAGGGTGCGGTCGTAGTTGCCGTACGGCTCCGCGCCGAACATGGCGACCTGAAACCGTTCACGATCCCGAGATAGGATCTCCTGAACAACCTTGGCCCCGGCCATGCCGTTGCCGATGACGACCAGCCTTTTCGATCTGTCCACTCTCTCGCCCCTCCGCGGCTCATGCCAATCTTCTTATTGGGGATTACTGAGCAAGAGTGGGACCAACCATGCTAAAGCTGGTCACGCAAAGCAGTCTAGAAACCAGAATGCCTGTAATGATGCAGAGTTAGGAAGGGTACGGGTTACACGACTGCAAGCCAAATCTGCCTGCCTACGTCACTAGGTCAATGGCTACCAAGCATTCAACCATCACAGGCGATGGCTAAAATTGCGGCAGAGACTAAGAACGGTTTCGAAAAGTGATCGGGATGGTGTATGGGGTATTTCCAATGATCGATTCGGCTTTGCAAAACCCAGCACCGAGGATCCGTTCATGCGCGGGCATATAGGACTCTTCCTTCCCGTACCGCAGGCCGTTCGATCGTGCCTACGACCTCTTTGCGCCACTCGAAGTCCTCGGGAGTCGTCACGATGATGTCTTTGGGCAGGCGTATATCGTGCAGGGCCACCCCGATCTCGACTGCCTTTTGCCTTCTCGAACCTTCTACTGGCATCACGACGAGGAGATCTACGTCGCTGTCCGGTCCGGCCTCGCCACGAGCATGGGATCCGAATAAGATGATGCGCTCCGGGTTAAACTTCCAGATGATCACCCGAACCATCCGGTCGATCAGCGTTCCCACATTCTGTGTTTGCATCGCCTTCCTTCTTGCTCTCCTTCCTTGCATTTCGAATGGGATCGATCGTAAAGAGCGGATCAACGATTCACGAGGATCATGCCGCGGTGTTCGCAATTGGACAAGGAGGGCCGAACGTGTGAATTCAGCGGCAGATGAAGGCTATCCGCTGGAATGATGGGTTGGACGTCGCCTTCTCATGACAGCGACAAACGCATTGGGACCATGCTCGAAACCACGAAACCCTGCTTCCGATAAAACCGCTGTGCGGATTCGTTTGTCCTGTCTGTGAGCAGCGTAATGCGCTTGCAGCCCTGAACGCGGGCAAACGAAATCGCTTCGGCGAGGAGTTGCGTACCGACCCCCATGCCACGGCCCGAGGGAGATACGACCATATCTTCCAGCAGAGCGACTCGCTCACCCAGAGCAGTGGAAATCGTAAACAACAAGCTCACCATGCCGATCACTTGACTGTTTTGCCTTGCCACCAACACTGCACCAGCCTCGGCATTGCTGATGATCTTTGCCAGCCCCTTGCACTGAGCCTCAGCTTTTGGCGTGAACTCCACTTCCTGGACGAACAACACCGACAACAGATTACTGAGTGCCGGGATGTCATCTGACGTTGCCTTTTCGATAAGCATGGGGAATTCTCTTTCTGCGACGCATAATTACGATTATGAAGGAATGGCGAACATTAATGAAAATCGCGGCTAGGCGAGGGCAGCGGTCAGGAGGTAACCGGCGCGCCTGATTTCGGGAGAGTTGATGATACCTTTGCGCCATTTATACTCTGTTCGGTCTCCAGCCGTACTTCGCAGGAGATATCCCGATCAAAGAGCGCATTCAGGGCCAGAGTAAGGGCGAGCGATGCCTTGTTTCTGAAACTGACCAAGCGCTGCAGGTGGGCCATTCGGCTGAACCACCACCCGAGCCGGCCATGGAACTTGACGCCCATCAGATTGACCAGAGCCATTCCGCACCCGAGTCCGACGATGTTGCCGGTAAAATCAAATCGAAATGGCTCCATGGATCGTCCCTGGAGGGTATTGATGATATTGCCGGCGGCCCTGATCCCTTGGCGAATCGCAACCGGCGCCAGGGCGGGATACGGTTGCCCTCGGCGTAGGTCCAGGACGGACGCGCCGTCTCCGATGACATACACCTCCGGGAAATCCGGGAGTTTGAGGAACTCATCAACCACAATGCCTCCCTGCTGGCTCTTCGGAGTAGGAAGCTGGGCCAATACGGGATTGGGGGTGGCGCCGGCCGCCCAGATGAGGGTCTGCGTAGAGATACGCTCGTAGCCATCGAACTCCACATACTCCTCGCTTGCCCAGGTCACTTGCGTGTTCAGCCTAACCTCGATCCCCCGCTTTATCAGTTCCTTCTGACCGGTCTCGGCCAGTTGGTCGGCGAAGTGGGGAAGGATCCGATCGCCCCTCGAGACCAACAGGATCCTGATCTCAGACGGGTCCACAGGATAGTATTTGAGCAGGGCCGTTCGGATCAGATGGTCCAGCTCAGCGGCCACCTCGACCCCGCACGGCCCAGCTCCGGCGACTACCAAGGTGAGGAGCTGACGCCGGCGGACCGGATTCGTCTCGATTACTGCCTGCTCAAAGAGCCTGATGATGTGATTCCGGATTGCCAGGGCATTGTCAACAGAGTTGAGCGTCAAGGCATGAGCCGCGATTTGAGGATTGCCAAAGAAGGAGGGCGCGCCGCCCAAGGACACAATCAGATAATCGTAGGGAATGGCCGTCGTCTCCGTACAGACCGTGCGCTTCACAAGGTCAAAGTCCTGCACCGCCCCTTGCATGAAGCAAAACTGTTCTTTCTGGGCAAGGAACCGGAAGGGGTAGGTCACATGCACCCGGCCGAGAGTGCCTGCGGCGACTTCAGGCAGGAACGGGGTAAAGGTGAAATAGTTGCGCCGGTCCACAAGGGTGACTTGAGCCGTGCCGGATCCGGGCAGCTCCCGCTGAAGCGTAATGGCAGCATACAGGCCACCGAATCCGCCTCCGAGAATGAGGACCTTTGCGGGCTTTCGAGTCACACGATCATTCCTTGCATCCTCCGGTTCGTCTCGTCTCCTCAGCCAAGTTGCGCAAGGACGTGAGGATAGAACACCAGCATCGTCCCTAGCGCGGTGACGGTCAACACCAGCAGGAAGCCCACCAGTTGAGTGGTGAGGCACCAGGTCATGATCTTTGGATCTTCTTGGAGGTACTGGGGCTTCTTACGGCTCTGCCAGAGGAAGGCACTGTAAGTGATGACGATCAGCAGTGCCAGGACGACTTTGACATACAACCACTTTCCTAGAGGCGAATTGAACGCGATCCAATAACCGGCGAGGACATCCCGGAATCCTGTGGCCATGGAAAGGAGGACGAACACCAACCCGGCAGCGGTATTAAAGCGCGTCAGGCTGTAGATCCGATTCTCAAAGACCGACGTCGCCAACCCTCTGACCAGCCAATAACACATCGTCATAAACGCCATGAACAGCATGGCGATAGGCAAATGTACGGAGAGAGGGTGGAGAACCCCTGACATTGTCGGCGTCCTTACACTATCCCATCATCATGTATCACATGTCCGACGATCACCGTTGATCGTATATATCGTCGTCCCACGCAGCAACGGCGCTGCGGTTGGCCGCAATGGCCCTTTTCATCTAACACGCCCGGCCGATGACCGCTTCGCTCAGCAGGATAGCCTGAGCGATCTCGGCCATTGATCGCCGAGTGTTCATGCTGGTTTTTTGGATCCGCGCAAACGCCTGCTGTTCGGAGATCCGTTCCCGTTCCATCAGAATCCCCTTTGCGCGCTCGATCAGCTTCCGATCCTCAAGGTTTCGCTTAAGGTCCGCGTTCTCTTTTCGGAGGGTGTTGCACTCTTCGAACCGGGAGATCGCCAGTTCGATAGCCGGCCGCAACTCCTCCTCGCGTAGCGGTTTCAGTAGGTGTGCCATCACTCCGACCTTCTTGGCTCGGCGGATCAACCCCTCGTCGAGGTGGTTGCTCAGGATCAGAATCGGAAGCGGTACGGTCTCCAGGATATGAGCAGCCACTGTCAGGCCATCCACATCCGGGAGACTCACCGCCAGAAATAGCACATCAGGTTTCAGCGTTTGGACGAGGCACTGAGCTTCAGCCCCGTTTGCTCCCTCTGCGACCACCTCGAATCCAAGCCGTGTGAGTACATTGCCCAATGGTCCCCGCGATCTTGGGCTATCGTCGATGATCACTACCGTTTTTCGCATGGTAGTAGAATGAAGCATGGGAAGCTATTGGTGCGCCGGAGCCCTTTTTGGGATCGCGACCGGGCTCGCCTGATGATATCCGGACGCCGTGATCGATCCTGGTGTCCCTATGGAGTGGGTCACCGACTGAAAGTCCGGATAGGCCAGCATCCCGTGCTCGCCGTAGTCGAGTCCCTCCAGTTCTTCCTCCGGACTTACGCGTACCCCCATGATCATTTTGATGACAGCCCAGGCTGCCAGTGAGGTTGTAAAGGTGAACAGACCGACGCCAAGGACCCCGATCGCCTGAGCCTTCAGCAGTGTCAAACCGCCCCCGAAGAACAGGCCGTTGCCGGTAGTCTTCGGCATGATACTGTCCTGGGCGAACAGGCCGACGAAGAGCGTACCCATGATCCCGCACACCAGGTGGACGGAGGTTGCGCCGACGGGATCGTCGATTTTCACATTGTCGAACATCAGGACTGCCGCTACGACGACACATCCGGCAATGAGACCAATAATTACCGAACTACCGACGCTCACATATGCACAGGGAGCCGTAATGGCGACCAGTCCGGCCAGACATCCGTTCAATGTCATCGACAGATCAGGCTTGCCGATCAGGAGCCATGCGGCAAGGGTGGCGCTGAAGGCCGCCGCCGCCGCCGCGCTGTTGGTGGTGACGGCAATTCGGGAGATATCGTTCCAGGAGGCTGCCATCGTGCTTCCCGGATTAAAGCCGAACCATCCAAACCACAGGACGAAGGCGCCCATTGTGGCGGCTGTCATGCTGTGGCCTGGTATCGGGTTGACCTTGCCGTCTTTCGCGTACTTCCCGATTCTGGGGCCCAGCATCAGAATGCCGGCCAGCGCCGCCCATCCTCCAACCGAGTGAACCACCGTCGAGCCGGCGAAGTCCCACATCCCGAGCTTTTGGAGCCACCCCCCGCCCCAGATCCAGTGACCGACGACCGGGTAGATGACTCCAGCGATGACGAACGTGAAGATAATGAAAGAGTGAAATTTGATCCGCTCGGCTACCGCGCCGGACACGATAGTCGCCGCCGTCCCGGCGAAGACAAGCTGAAAGAAGAACTTTGCCCAGAACGGGACACCGGTCCAGTTGATGGCGCTATAGACCCCCTGGTAGGCGTCGCCCATGGCCGGACTGTTGTCGGCCCCGCCTGCGAACCACAGTCCTTTCAGGCCCACGAAGGCATTGCCGTCTCCGAACATCAGTCCCCATCCAAGGGCGTAGAAGGCAAGCGATGAGATGGCAAAGACGATGAAGTTTTTAGAGAGGATATTGACGGTATTCTTGGCCCGGCAGAGTCCGGATTCTACCATGCCGAAACCCAGGTTCATGAAGAAGACCAGGAAGGCCGTTATCATGACCCAGAGGGTATCAACCGCGATTTTGTAATCTTTAATGGCGTCAGCCATTTCCTTGGTGAAGGTGACGGTTTCAGTAACCGCTGTGGCTGCCGGTGCGGGCGCCTCCTGAGCCCAGAGGGTGGACGTCAAACCGACGAACATGAGGGCCATAACGACCGCCACCAGAACCACTTGTCGTCTCAATTGTGTGAACATCTCTGTCCTCCTCACTTGCTTCAACGCGCGTCCACACGCCGCTGTGAGATTCGGGCGGCCGCCTCGGCTTTGAGGCCGCCGCCGCTTGTTGCTGTCAGAACTGATAGATCAGCTCGCCTTGAATCGTATTTTGCGAGTTGGCATTTTTCGTCCCATCGCCGCGATCGAACACTAATTTATTGTGCCTTGCCTCATCATGACGATACTCAACACTCGCGAATACGTGATCAAAGAGCTTATAGCGTCCGGTCAGTGTCGTCCCCCATACCTGCAGCTCTTTGCCTGGGGCTGCCCCAGGAAGTCGGTAGCCATCCTGGTCCTTAAAGTACTCACCACGCACACCGACCGACAGTCTATCCGTGAGATCATACACGGCATAGGCAGCGACTGCATGCCAGACTGCGGACGGACCGTTATCCTCGAAGGCCTCACCCTGTCTTCCGTAGTCGTAGTTCAGTGTCAGGGTCAGCGGTGTGATCGGCTTATAGGTGGCAATCAGATCGAGGAGTCCTCGCTTTGGCCCCTCCTTGCCATCGAACTCGGCCCCCCACGTCCCACCGAGCGTAAGCGTGAAATCTTTTAGGAATGGAGGCGTCACAGTTGCCATACCGTGAAACGATTTGCCTCTATTGTTATCATCCGTATTGTCCCAGCCGTTCACAATGCCAAGGGTTGTTGAAAGCCAATCAGTGACAGAGTAGGTCCCCATGAGACCGGTGTGTGTGAAAGGGATAGCGTAGGCGAAGGCCATCGAGCGGGAGATGTTAAAATTGCCGGTTCGGCGGATTACCTCAGCGCCATGGAGGGTCACGAACTTTCCGGCTTTCATGTCCAGGCCTCTGCCGATCGGGACCTTATAGGTTACATAGGCCTGCGTCAGGTCAAAGGGCTCCGTCTTCGTGGGATCGTCACCGGAATCAATGCCAAGTCCTGTCGAGTGGATCTTCTTCGCATCCCTTCCAAGGAGGACATCAACGCCAAAGCCGATGGGCGACGCCTCAGTGGTCGGTTTTTCGAGATAGAACTCGGCCTGATTGATATCGAACTGATCGGCTCTGTCGTCAAAGAGCCTGAGGCTATTATTTTTGGATTTGGGATCCCTGATGTTGTAGTTATAGGAGACGGCAACATGCCCCCCGAATTGCCAGTCTTTCATCGTGGACAGGATGGGAGTACTCTTGAGGGCCTCCTCCAATCCCTTGATCCGATCGCCGAGGCTCTGAGCGGTCTCCGCTGATGCGGCAGGTGTTCCCGTTGCGGGTGCGACCGCTTCCTTCTTGAGCCCAACCCCCTGTTCGAGTTGATTCAGTCGTTGACCCAGTCGTTCTACCATCTGCCGTAACTCCCGGATCTGTCGATCCTTGTCGTCCTCCGCCCACGCTGCAGGTACTGCGATGACGGCGGCGAGAAGGAACACTCCACTCATTACGAACCTGGTGACCGTCCATTGCTTCAACGTCCGCATTCTCATCAATCCCTCCTCTTTTTGCGTGCGATTACACAGAAAGTTTCGGATGTCGCCTTCGATTGGACAGAGCGAGCAAGAAGCGAGCCAGTGTCAATCAACAATAGATGATCGGCAGTGCCACCGAATGGATACGAAGTATACGAATAAGAGGATATAGTTATAAACCAGTATGTTAGATAGAGAACATTCAAGGTAAATAATAAGTATAGGATACGGGAAGAATATAGGAGAACCTGCAGAAATAAAAAAACGCCCTATTCGATTGGGTGGAGAGTTGGCTATCTTCTAGGCAAGGGAAGAAGTGCGATGCTTAAGACACGTGCGGGATCGCAGGGGCGAATCATCATTCGCCCCTACAAGAGTTTTTCAACCTGCATCCGCGACGCCTTGGTAGTCCAATCATGGTATCCGACTATTTTGGCGCGAATAACGCCTTGTCGGTCGATCAGGATCGAGACGGGAAGACCGATAAGCCGGAAGTTGCGAGTAATCTTCATATCAGGGTCGAGGAGGATGGGAAAGGTGAGGCGAAGCTCCTTCACGAAATCGCGAATCTCTTCTTGCGCATCCGGCTCGATATTGACCGCGAGGATCTCAAGCCCCTTTGCCTTGTACTCGGAGTAGATCTGCTGCATCGCCGGCATCTCGATTCGGCAGGGGGGACACCACGTAGCCCAGAAGTTGATCAGCACAACCTTCTGACCGCGAAGCTCAGAGAGTCGAACAGTGTGTCCTTCAAGCGTCTTGAGCGTAAAGTCAGGCGCGAGGTGTCCCTCTTCAGGCCGTACATCGTTTGCCCAGAGAACGGCTCCGCCTGGCGTACTTGCTATTATCAGCCCCAGTACGATGAGAATCGTAGCCATCGGGGATCGCACACAGGCGAGATAGCGTCTCATACGTCAGTCCTCCCTCTTCATAGCATCATATTACCGGCTATCGCAGGGCCCTTGCCCAGATTGAACCTACCGGAAAAACCGCGGTCAGTCAACTCGTGGAGGCGAAGAGGGTGGGAGTGAAATGATTGACCTGCGCTGCTCGTCCGCCTACAATGATACTGGTGCTTGGAACTTCCAGCGTCCTACTATCCCAGGGTCGCCATGTTGACGGAGCAGTTGAAAGCAATTCCCTATTTCGAGGACCTTGATGCGCGTGCGCTGGACGGCATTCGAGCCAACGCATTTGAGGTGCGGTTGCATAAGGGAGAGATCCTGTTTACAGAAGGGGAGCCGGCCCAGGCAATGTACGTGGTGCGGTCCGGCAAGGTGAGGATCTTTAAACTGTCCTCCGACGGTCGCGAGCAGGTTCTTCGGACCGTGGAGGCCGGCGATTGTTTTAATGAGGTCCCGATCTTCGATGATGGGCCGAATCCCGCCAACGCTCAGGCGGTGGAGCCGGCAGCGCTCTGGGCGATCCGGCGTGATGGGATGCAGCGCCTGGTAGAGGAGTACCCTGCGATCGCGATCGGCTTCCTCAAAGCATTTGCGGGGAAGCTTCGCTACTTTACCCGTAAGGTGGAGGACCTGTCCTTTCGCAGCGTAACGAGCCGCGTCGCCAAGCTGCTTCTGGAGACGGCCGAGGATGACGGCAGCGGAGGTCTGCGCCTGAAGCAGCAGCTTACGCAACAGGAGATGGCATCCGTCGTAGGAACCGCTAGAGAGATGATCGGCAGGGCCTTCAAGGTCCTGGAAAAGGAAGGAGCCATCGCGCTCGACCGTCACCGAGTTGTCATCGTAAGCCGGGCGGCCATGATTCGTATGCTCTAACCCCGCATATATCCCTCGTAGACTGCGTGAGACTAAAGTCACAGACAGCCCTCTGCATCAACGCCTATACTACAATCGAACCGATGAGTTCAACGTACAACGTGCACGGTTCAAAGTTCAACGTTCAAGGTTCGACGAATCAGACAACACGACCGAGTAGACGAGATAGACCTGATAGACCAAACGGACGAAACGGACATTTTCTTAGGAAAGGAGGTACATGAATTATGACCAATGAGAGCAGTTGCCACGGTGATGTCCCATCGGTGGGTCCGTGTATGCCTGAGGAGGTTCGGAATCTACCCGATGATCGTCGAGTGATCGTGGATGTTCGCGATCAGGTACGGGCAGGACAAGAGCCGTTTCAGAGGATCATGCAGGCCGTAATGTCGCTTCAATACGACCAGGCGATGGTCCTATGCAATATCTTTGAGCCGATACCGCTGTATGGTGTGATGGCGCAGCGGGGTTTCGCGCACTGGACAGAGAAACGTGGTCCGGAAGATTGGTGTATCACGTTTTATCGAGCCTCCGCCCAGGACGCTGCTTCGCCGACGCCAGCTGCCGCACCGAGGCCGGCGGCGCCTGTTGGAGATGCCCTCGTCGTTGATGCCCGCGGCCTGGAGCCACCGCAGCCGATGGCAAAGATCCTGGAGAACCTCCCAAAGATTGCAGCCGGCGGACAGATCCTGGCCTTGACCGATCGGCGGCCGATGCTGCTCTATCCAAAGCTTGAGGAGCGGGGCTTTTCCTTCTCGACTGAGGAAACAACGAATGGTTGGTTCGAAACCCGCATCTGGAAGTAGCGCGCCAGCCAGACAACCATCACTCTGGGTGCCGCTACGCTATTTTGTGGCGGCCCAGGTAGCCTTCGTGACGGCTCTACTCTGGGCGCCATGGCAGGTCGAGAATCTGCTGGACTTCTATTATCAGGGTAATGTCCTCGCGCTTACTCATCTGCTGACGCTTGGATGGATTACGATGACGATCATGGGGGCGTCGTTTCAGTTAGTTCCTGTTGCCCTGGAGACGACGCTGTGGAGCGAGCGTTTGGCCTGCCAGCAGTTCTGGATTATGCTGACCGGCGTTGCGCTGATGGTAAGCCATTTCTGGATCGGCCATCACGAGGGTACCGCCCTTGGCGCCGGTCTGGTGCTGGTCGCCGTCATACTCTTCCTGATTAACATGGGATGTACGCTGTGGCAGCTTCCCCGGTGGGATATCGTGGGGCAACACGTTGTGGCCGCACTCATTTATCTGTCCTCTGCCGCGATTATGGGCAATCTGATGGCGCTTGACAAGATCTTCGACTTTCTGGGAGGTCAGGTCCTGCGTACGATCCATGCCCACGCCCATCTGGCCGGCATCGGCTGGGTCACGATGATGGCCTTCGGGGCAAGTTATAAGCTGATCCCCATGTTCGGTCTGAGCGAGCTTCGCGATGAACGGCCGGCATACTGGCAGTTCTGGTTGCTCCAGGTCGGTCTTGTCGGTCTGTACGTGACGATTCTGCTGCAGAGTCCGCTGGTCCCACTGTTTGCCCTCCTGATTGCGGCAGCGGTGGGTCTGTTCCTCTCGACAATACGCGAGATCTTACGGACGCGCCGGAGACCGCGATTGGACTGGGGGCTGCGGCACTCCCTGAGTGCTATGATCACGCTGATCGTTCTCACGATCCTGGGACTGTGGCTGAGCACCGGGTGGATTTCGAATGAGGAGTTTGCCTCCCGGCTGGCCTTTGGCTATGGGGTGCTGGCGCTCCTGGGCTGGATCTCTGTTATGATCATCGGGATGATGTATAAGATCATTCCGTTCCTGGTCTGGCACCACCGTTACAGTGATCTTATCGGGCTTCGGCCTGTTCCGGCTGCCACTCAATTACTTGGCGAGTCAACACCACGGATGGAGTTTTGGTTACTGTATGCGGGTATTGTGCTGACCGTCGTCGGGGTGATCGCGTCGTCCTGGCTGATCCTTCAGGTGGGTACACTTGTATTGGCTCTGGCCGGTCTGACATTTGCTGTGGCTGTCTGTCGAATCTACTGTCATTTGATTCCTCGCCTGACGCCGCTTTCTGAGCCACAGACCGTAGGAACTTAAGACCCGCGGGTGAGGCGGGAAGGTCGAAAAGTAGGGTATGCGAAAAGGAGGTATGATATGACGGAATCAGAAACACCATCAGTCACTGAGGAGCAGGTCTATAACACGCTCCGAAAACTCATCGACCCGGAGTTGGGGATCAACATTGTTGATCTTGGCCTCATCTATGATGTACAGATTCAGGGTGAAGCCGTTACCATCCGCATGACTCTCACCACGCGCGGCTGCCCGTTACATGGCACCTTCACGCAGGCAGTTGAACGCAGCCTCAAAGAGCTGCCCGGCGTTGACAGCGTCACCGTCGAGGTTGTGTGGGAACCCGCCTGGAACCCGGACATGATCACTCCAGAGGGGAAGCAGGCCCTGGCCGGGGCTGGACGTGGAGCCCCCGCATGGTAACGCCTGAGTTGACGATCGATACGGTTATTACGACACTTCGCCAGGTCAAGTACCCCGGAATGAGCCGCGACCTCGTATCGTTTGGCGTGGTGAAGGATGCGCGGATGGATGGCGCCGACGTATATCTCAATCTACAGGTTCCGTCGGAAGACCCAGCGGTGATCGCGAGCGTAGAAGCTGCTGTCCGTGAGGCCCTTCGCCGTATTCCGGGGATCGGCGACATGCGAATCCAGGCTGGTCCACGTCCTGCGGATCCGGATGCCGCCCCTGGGCCGTCTCCACTTCCTGGGGTCCGGCGTATCATTGCTGTGGCGTCTGGTAAGGGCGGTGTGGGTAAGAGTACCGTATCTGTAAACCTGGCCCTGGCCTTATCGCAGTCCGGGGCTGCAGTCGGTCTGCTGGATGCCGACATCTATGGACCTAATGTTCCCCGGATGTTGGGCGAGCTTGGCCGTCCCAAGGCGCACGAAGGAAAGATTGTCCCGCTGGTTCGGTATGGATTACAGGTTATATCGGTGGGATATCTGCTTGGCGACCAGTCGCCGATCATCTGGCGGGGGCCTCTGGTGGCTCAGGCGCTGCGTCAACTCCTGCATGATGTGCGCTGGGGCGAGTTGGACTATCTGATCGTAGACCTTCCGCCTGGGACGGGCGATACACAGTTGACCCTTGTGCAGTCTGTACCACTCACCGGCGGGGTCATCGTCACCACGCCGTCCGCCGTAGCCCTGATGGACGCCGAAAAAGGTCTGAAGATGTTTCGTGAGGCCCGTGTTCCGATCCTGGGCATTGTGGAGAATATGAGCTACTTCATCTGCCCTCACTGCCAGGGAGAAACCGATATCTTCAGCCGGGGCGGAGGTCGCGAGATAAGTGACGCGCTTAATGTCCCATTCCTGTGCGAGATCCCGTTGAAGCCGGCGATTCGCGAAGGCGGGGACAACGGTGCCCCTGTTGTCGTGGCAATGCCGGAATCTGACGAGGCGCAGATCTTCCGCGCGCTCGCGGACAAGGTACGTCTGGCGGCCGAGGCTGCCGTAGAGGCAATGCCTCGCATTGTCATCCGTTAACCAACCAACAACCCTGTAGCTTTCGAAGGAGGCAGTCAGTATGTCAGCGAACTATGCAGCAACCGTAGATGCCCGCGTTCTGCCGGTCCCACAGAAGCATCCGACTATCTTCCGTGCGTTCGACGGATTGGCGGTTGGTGAGACAATGCTTCTGATCAATGATCACGATCCCAAGCCGCTGTATTACACCTTTGCCGCGGAGCGGGCTGGGGAGGTTGAATGGCGCTATCTGGAGAGCGGTCCCGAGGTGTGGCAGGTAGCGATCCGCCGGATAGCCGCCGCTGCAGGTCAGCACGCACCCGCCGAAGGGCATAGCTGCGGCGGGCATCACGAACACCACGAACATCATACGCATCAGCATGCTCACACCGGATCGCCGACCCAGATTCTCAAGGACGAGCATACCCTGATCCTGCAGGCGCTGGATGGGGTGGAGCGAAAGCTGGCTGCGTTAGAGGCCGGAGCCGCCCCGGATCGATGCTATTTCGAGAAGGCGGTAAAGTTTATCCGGACCTTTGCTGATGAGTGCCATCACGGCAAGGAGGAGGACCTGCTGTTTAAGACGATGGTGGATCGCGGTTTTCCGTTGCAAGGGGGACCGATCGCGGTCATGTTGTCTGAACACGAGACCGGCCGTGCCTACATCCGTGAGATGGCTGAGGCTGCAGCGGCTATTGGGCAAGATCCGGCTGCGACACAGAAGATCATCCGGAACGGGCGTGGCTACATCCAGCTTCTTCGACCACACATCGATAAGGAGAATATGATCCTCTATCCGATGGCGGATAATATGTTGAGCCCGAATGATCAAGCCTACCTTGGGGCGGCCTTCGAGCGCTTCGAGAACGAAAAGATCGGTCATGACGTTCATGAGGCAATGTTGACGCTGCAGGAGGAGTTGAAGGCGGGCGCCTAACCGATTTTTTTCTTGACACACCGCAGAGCCCGATTATATAAACAGCGCGTGGCTGCTTGGTGTTCAACGACGCTGGATGGAACAGGCATAACGACTTGCGGAAGGTCGCAACCGCAACAGATGAATGGTAGATTGAAAAGATAAACTATAACGGCCCTTTGGGGGTAACGCCCCCTTAGGGCCGTGCTCATTTGGATTGATCTGGCTGATTGTATCGTACGCGATACCGGTTGGAATCAACGAGATTCGAGAAGGTCTGGAATGAGTCGTGGAGTCTCAGCAACGGTCGTAGAAAGAGAAGGGTATGATGAGAATTGTATCTTGGTATAGTGCTGACAAGGTTGTGTATGAATCACGAAAAGAGACAGTTCGTGATGCCGTCATGGAAGCGGTGAGGAACGATTCCCCACTCATGAATGCTGACCTCATGAATGCTGACCTCAAGGATGCCGATCTACAGGGCGCTACCCTTGGTGGCGCCGATCTGAGAGATGCTGACCTGAGGGGCGCCAATCTCAGAGACGCCAATCTCAGAGACGCCAATCTTGCGGGCGCCAATCTTGCGGGCGCCAATCTCAGAGACGCCAATCTTGCGGGCACTAATCTTGCGGGCAGTAATCTGGGGGACGCCGATCTCTTTCATGTGAAGTTTTGGGGTCGTGGTGGTTCAACAAAGATTAAGAAGGCACAAATCGAATCTTTCTTAACCGCACTAGGAATAACTGTAGAAGAGTAACTGCCTTCATTCTCCAGCCTTCAGTCTGCGGCTATTTACACCTTACTCTGTTCGGGTTGCCACTGACTGGTCCCGTCGGGTAAGGGGATCGGTGTAAAATCCCCGAAGAGGTTTGGGGCCTCCCTGATCATGATCTCAGCGACCTTGCCAAATACCTGACGAATCTCTACTTCGGCTCCTGGTGCGGTTCGGGCTTCGATCACCCATCGGATGGTCCTGGCATTTGCCGTCCAGATAAGGGTAGTAGCCACCCCGTCTGGGGCGATCCGGCGGAGCGCAGAGGTGAGCACCTTCTTTTCATGGAATGGTCGTCCATCGATCTGTAAGACCTCTGCTAATCGCCGTTGAATCTCCTCACCCTTGACGACAGCTTCTTCGAAAAGTGCACATGCCTCTGGATTGTCACGGATCTCAGGCGGCATCCACATTGGAATTTCGGTCAACCGTACGAAGCGAAGACTTTCCTGACTGATAGCAGTCCCGGCCCGATGCCTGACCAGCTCATGGGTTAAGACCCTGCTGACATTGAAGAATGCAAAGGTCCAGTTGGCATGCTCCAGGACGCTCCCATGCTTTACATTCAGGATATTCTGTAGATAGGCGCGGCTGCCCTCTCGGACCTTGGTGACATTAGGATTCAGACCGGGTTCGAACGAGCGATAACAGGCGCGTCCCGCCACCTCGATCAGTTGCTCGGCTGCTGACGGGGCATCGGTCGTCCACCCGGAGGCGCCCACAGCCTGTAGATAGGCGGCGAGCCCATCGGTATCGATTGCCGGTCTAGCCAGAAGAAAGATTTGCGGTTCAACCCGCCTCATAGCGATCTCCTCGTATGGGGACTATATCAGGCTTCTCCTGGTCGCTTATGAAACTACCCAGGTATCTCCGGCACGCAGTAGCCTCTCGAGGGTGCCTTTACCTTGTTGTTGGATGACGGTTCGGCTTTGTTCGGCAATCAGCTCGTCGTAGGTCGGCTCACGGACGGCGCGCAGTACCCCGATCGGATCCGGGAACTGGGGGCCTGTAAGCCGCGACAACATGAAGTGGTACCCTTCATCTTGTCGTGTCTCGTCATGAACCAGCAGCCCCGATGTATCGCCGTCGATCTCGACAACCTCGGGGGACATATCCGGGCGCATCCGGATCCCCTTCTTACGCTCTTTGCCGAATACCAGCGGCTTCCCATGTTCCAGGACCAGCAGCCGGTCGCTCCGTACATCCTTGTCGGTGACCGATTCCCATGTCCCGTCGTTGAAGACGTTGCAGTTCTGATACAGTTCAACGAAGGCTGTACCTTTGTGATCAGCGGCGCGTCGAAGGACATATTGCAGATGTGAGCTGTCGATGTCGATCGATCGCGCAACGAACGTCGCCGCCGATCCGATCGCAACGGAAAGCGGGTTAAAGGGACGGTCGAGCGATCCAAATGGTGCAGATTTGGTCTTTGCGCCCTGCTCGCTGGTCGGCGAGGTCTGACCCTTGGTAAGGCCGTAGATGCGGTTATTGAAAAGCAGGATCTTCAGGTCGACGTTGCGCCGCATTGTATGAATGAGGTGATTGCCGCCGATCGATAGACCGTCGCCGTCCCCGGTGATGACCCAGACCATCAGATCGGGGCGCGTCAACTTGATGCCGGTAGCGACCGCCGGCGCTCGTCCATGAATCGAGTGAAATCCGTAGGTATTCATGTAGTATGGGAACCGCGAGGAGCAGCCAATTCCGGAAACGAAGACAATCTTCTCCCGCGGGATACCGAGCTCAGGCATCACCCGCTGTATGCCGGCCAGAATGGCATAGTCGCCGCATCCGGGGCACCAGCGTACATCCTGATCCGAGATAAAATCCTTACGTGTTAATGTTGGGGCCTGTTCGAGATTGCATTGCGCCATAGTCATACGACCTCTGCGTGCGTGACGAGTTTGGCCTGTTCACGCACACCTAAGAGTTCTTCCGCCTTCGCTACGATCTCGGAGACCTTGAACGGCCTGCCCTGGACCTTATGGAATCCTACCGCATCAACCAGAAACTGCGCCCGAAGTATCATCAACAACTGTCCAAGGTTCATTTCCGGAACCAGTACGCGTCCAAAACTTGCCAATACGTGACCTACGTTAGCCGGTAGCGGATTCAGATAACGCAGATGTAGTGCCGACACACGATGTCCGCGCTGGCGGAGGCTCTTGACCGCATGTGTGATGGCTCCGTAGGTTGAGCCCCATCCGACGATAAGCAGATCGCCGGATGGATCGCCGTAGACCGTTGCATTCGGGATTTCGCGGACGATGCGTGCGATCTTCTCGGATCGTAATCGGACCATATGTTCGTGGTTCTTCGCCTCGTAGGAGACATTGCCGCCGATGTTCTCCTTCTCAAGCCCACCGATTCTGTGCTCCATGCCCGGTGTTCCAGGAACGACCCACGGACGCGCCAGCGTCTCGGGATCGCGCAGATACGGATAAAATCCCTGGGGATCGGTTCTGAACGTAACCGGGATCTTTTGAAGCGACGCGATATCCGGCAGTTTCCAGGGCTCCGCGCCGTTGGCCAGGTAGCCGTCAGACAGGAAGATCACCGTACACATATAGCGTACGGCGATCTGTACGGCCTCAAGGGCCATCCAGAAACAGTCGCCGGGTGTTGTCGGAGCAATGACGACTGTCGGGCACTCGCCGTTCCGCCCGAACATCGCCTGCCACAGGTCGGCCTGCTCGGTTTTCGTCGGAAGACCGGTGGACGGTCCGCCGCGCTGTACGTTGATGATGACCAGCGGCAGCTCAGCGATCACCGCCAGTCCGATCGCTTCGCTCTTCAGTGCCATACCGGGACCAGAGGTGCCGGTTACCGCGAGCGCGCCTGCATATGCCGCCCCGATCGCGGAGGTAATGGCTGCAATCTCGTCCTCAGCCTGAAACGTAATCACATCATAGTGCGGATACATCGCGACAGTATGCAGGATATCAGAGGCCGGTGTAATGGGATAGCTTCCATAAAAGAGCGGCAGCGACGCGAGTTGTGCTGCGGTGATAAGGCCGATTGCCGTCGCTTCGTTTCCGGTGACATGGCGATAGGTACCCGGCTCGATGGCAGCGGGCGGCACGATGTAGCGAGACGGAAACAACTCAGCGGTTTCGCCGTAATAGTAGCCGGCCCGAAATGCCTTAATATTCGCTTCGGCAAACTTCGGATTCTTCCGAAACTTTGCCTGGATACTCTTTTCTTCACGCTCCATCGGATGATTGTAGAGCCAGAACATTAGCCCGAGCGCGTAGAAGTTTTTGCAGCGTCCAACCTCTTTTGCCTTCAGTCCCATTCCGTCCAGTGCAAGTGCGACCTGCTTGGAGATGTCGACCGGAAAGACCTGATATTTGGAAAGACTGCCGTCTTCAAGCGGATTCGATGTGTAGCCCGCCTTATCGAGATTGGATTGGGTGAATGAGCCCACATTCGTAATGATGATACCGCCTGATGGCAGGTCCGGCAGATTAATGCGCAACGCGGCGGGATTCATCACTACCAGGACATCGGGCTGATCGCCCGGCGTAAAGACTTTCTGACTCGAGAAGTGAACCTGGTAGGCGGAGACCCCTGCCAGCGTTCCAGCCGGCGCCCGAATCTCGGATGGATAGTCCGGAAAGGTCGCCAGATTGCCCCCTTCAAGTGCAATGCTCTTGGTAAATTCTGTCCCGGTCAACTGCATACCGTCACCTGAGTCGCCGGCAAAGCGGATGACGACGTTCTCCAGTTCATCTATCTGTCGATGCCGGCCTTCTGGTGCGTGGTGTACACTCTCAATGTCGCTCATGTAGGTCCTTTCGTTCTCATAATAGTCAGGCGCCCCGTTATCCTCCGTCGAGTCCTCGTGCCGCAAGGCCAGGCTCGGGCGGCACATTCAGTACAACGGCGGGGAACAGAGATACGATAAACCTGACGATGGTTCGCATCGATACGACGCCCACCGGGTGCCCCTGTTTATCGAGCACCGGGATATGGCGGTATCCGCCGACGTGCATCTTATTCAGCGCATAGGCGATGCCATCGTCCATTCCTACGGTTTCAGGATTCGGAGTCATGATGCGCTCGACAGGGCTATCCGTGCCAAGCCGTCCCACAACCTTTTTCAGAATATCCCGCTCCGTGACGATTCCGATAAGCCGGTTACCCTCTGTCACCAGCACACAGCCGACGTGGGCATTGTTCATGGCGATAGTTGCGTCGCCCACGGCGGTGTCAGGATGAACAAAAATCGGCTCTCGTAATTCTAAACCTCGAATCGGTTCCGTCAAGATTGCGCCGGATATCTTCTCAATATCGTCGGACGTCTCATTATCCTCGTAGGCGTCCTCAAATTCGCTTGCTGCAATACCCATCACCCACCGCCTCTCTGAACTGTCAACAACATACCTGTCTTTTGCTTCACTCCTCATATCGCGATCGTTGAATCGACTCGTTCAATCTATCTCTGCTTTACGATAGCCTTGGTTGGCCTCTAAGTCAAGCAAAAGTCTGGAAGAGAAGCGCCGGTAAGGCCTCGAGGAGAAGCCGCTTTGAGGTTGACAGTGTTAGGGTGCTCCACTATAGTTTAGGCAGAAGGAAGCATTTAGCGATCAGCGCTCAGCCGCCGGCTTGTGATAGAGCTGGAGGATCGTGGAGTTTCGTGTAAAGAAGCTGAGAACTGACCGCTGAGAGCTGAGACTCGTTCAGATCCCGATGGTGCGAGTGAGGCGAGGCTTGGCCTTATGGGGTGTGTTGCGTGGTTGAGCTGAATGTTGATGGTGTGCCGATACAGGCTCCTGCTGGAATGTCTATTCTCGAGGCAGTACAGCGGACCGGTGGTGAGATCCCACATTTTTGCTATCACCCAATGCTCCGCGTGGTAGGTAGTTGTCGGATGTGCCAGGTGGAGGTTCAGGGAGTTGCAAAGCTGGTGATCTCCTGCGCGACCCCTGTTGCGGATGGGATGGAGGTATTCACGGCCTCTGAGCGCGTGAAGAAGGCCAGGAATGCGGTGCTCGAATTTCTGTTATTGAATCATCCGCTTGACTGCCCCGTCTGCGATAAGGGGGGAGAGTGCCCGCTTCAGAATTACACGCTAAAATTTGGTCCCGGTGAAAGCCGTTTTGTCGAGCAGAAGATCCATCGGGTCAAACACCGGCCAATCGGCCCATTCGTCATCTTCGATGCGGAGCGGTGCATTCTGTGTACGCGCTGCGTCCGGTTTTGCCAGGATGTGACGGCTACCTCAGAGCTGGGGGTGTTCGGCCGCGGTGATCGATCCGAGATCGACCTTTTTCCCGGTCAGAGCCTGGATAACGAATACTCAGGAAACGTCGTCGACCTGTGCCCGGTCGGGGCGCTGACCAGCAGGGATTATCGCTTTGCCGCGAGGCCATGGGACCTGATCAAACGGATTCCGTCGATATGTGGGCTGTGCAGCGCCGGGTGTAACATCACGGCGGATGTTCGGTATAAAGAGCAGGGTCCGCAGATCCTCCGTATTCGTCCCAGGGTGAACAATGCGGTCAATGGGCACTGGATCTGTGACGAGGGCCGCTTCGGGTTTCATTTTGCTGAGGACCCGGGACGGATCAGGGCACCATTGATGCGCCGAGATGGCGAGTTATTGCCGGCGAGTTGGGATGATACGATCGACCGGATTGCTGACGAACTTGCCAGGATCATCCAGGAGAAGGGGCCGGGAGTCCTCGGCGTTATTGCATCGGCACGGCTGACTAACGAGGAAGCCTTCCTTGTTCGACAACTGTTTGGAGAAAAACTTGGTATTCCCAATCTGGATTTCCGGGTAGGGCGATCTCAGGAGCCCGGTGGCGATATGCCGGAAGATCACCTGCTGCGTCGGACCGATAAGTACCCGAACTCGGTTGGGATGCGCACCCTTGGACTGCTTCCTCAGGCCCAAGGGATGGCGACGAGAGAGATGCTCCAAGCCGCAAACGAAGGTCGGTTAGCTGCCCTGCTTATCCTTGAAGAGGATCTGGTGACAGCACTGTCTGGAGAGTGTCCTGTTGCAGAGTCGCTCAATAAGCTTGAACTGTTGGTCTCTTACGATTTATTCTTGACAGCAACGGCAAAGCTGGCGCATCTTGTCCTTCCGGGATTAAGCGTTTACGAAAAGGAGGGGACGTTCACAAATTATGCTGGTCGAGTTCAGCGGCTTCAGCCCATACTGGAACCGTTTGGCCGCTCGATTGCACTAATCGACTTCCTCCAGCGCCTCGCATGCCGACTGAAACTGCCCATGATGGAAGGGCCTGCAGAGGCGGTATGGAATGAACTTGCCCGCTCGGTTTCGGCGTATGCAGGCATGACGTATGAGGGTATTGGTGAGTTAGGAGCGCCGCTCAACGAAAGCTGAGCGCTGATTGCTTCCGCACGAAGGAGATTACTGATGCCGATATTCGGTAACACACAATTTGAGCCGAACGTCGTGACGACGACGGTTGAGTGGCTCTTTAACTGGGCTCGCAAGTCCTCCCCATGGCCGATGACCTTCGGTCTGGCCTGTTGCGCCATCGAGATGATGGCTGCCGGCGCCTCCCGATTCGATCTGGACCGCTTGGGGGCGGGGGTCTTCCGTCCATCGCCTCGCCAGTCAGACGTCATGATTGTTGCCGGGACTGTCACCGAGAAGATGGCCCCTCGCATCAAGACGCTATATGAGCAGATGCCCGACCCCAAGTGGGTGATTGCGATGGGCGCCTGTGCAATCTCTGGCGGGCCCTTTTACTACGATGCGTATCACGTCGTCAAGGGGGTAGATCTGCTTGTTCCGGTCGACGTATATGTCCCCGGTTGCCCCCCCACCCCTGAAGCGCTTATCTTTGGTATCCTCACCCTCCAGGATCAAATCACCCGCGGCAAACTTGCTCAACCTGGCGGCCGGCCGACCTTGCCCGAGCCGCTGGTCGTCTAGGAGGGGGTACGATGGGACGCTACTTCTCGGATCTATTCGGCGGCAGCATAAGCATCCTGCGTTCACTACAGGTGACGCTCCGCTTTCTCTTTACCAGGGCGATTACCGTCCAGTATCCCGACGAACAGCGGACGCAACCGTTGCGGGCGCTGAACCGCCACGTGCTCACGATCGATGAGGCGACCAACCAGCTCAAGTGCACCGCTTGTGAGGCCTGCGCCCGGATCTGCCCTACGCGCTGTATCGAGCTTACCGGCACCGGTAAGGGGAAGAACCGACACCCGTCCGCCTTTACCATCGACCATAACCTTTGCATGTACTGTAACCTCTGCGTTGAGGTTTGCCCCTTCGATGCGATTACGATGTGGACGAGGATCGGCGAACTCGGTTCCGATTCGCGTGGTAGCCTGGTCTACGATCTTACGGCCCTGACTGCCACGCGCTTCTATCCCTCCCCGACTACGCCAGAAAGGCCACCGGCCCCGGCGCCACAACCGGAGAAGGTAGAGGCTGAGGCGGCGGCGGCGCCCGCTTCCTGAGATGGGTACCTCAGTGGAAGAGGTTATCATTCTTGGTTCGGGTCCGGCCGGGCTGACGGCTGCGTTGTATGCCGCCCGAGCCAATCTGCATCCCCTCCTTATTGAAGGGACCGAAGCCGGCGGCCAGTTGGTCCTGACGACAATGGTGGAGAACTACCCAGGGTTCCCGGACGGGCTCCTGGGACCTGAGCTGATTTCCAGGATGCGGCAGCAGGCAGAGCGGTTCGGCGTCAGGTTCTTCAAGGGAGATGTGACGACGCTGGATCTGGGCGGCAGGCCGTTGTCACTTACCGTAGACAATGACGTATGCCACACCAGGGCATTGATCATCGCGACCGGCGCCTCTGCGAATCTACTCGGGCTTGAATCTGAACGCGCACTATTGGGACATGGGGTCTCCACCTGCGCCACGTGCGATGGATTCTTTTTCAGGGATCAGCATGTGGCGATTGTTGGCGGAGGCGACTCGGCTGTCGAGGAGGCGATCTTCCTTACGAGGTTCGCGGCAAAAGTGACGCTGATCCATCGGCGGGACAAGCTTCGGGCGTCGAAGATTATGCAAGAACGGATCTTCACGAATCCGAAGATCGAATGCCTGTGGAACAGAAGGATTGTTGAGATCCTTGATCCCGCACAGGGAAAGGTCACCGGAATTACAACCCGGGTTGTCGGATCGACTTCTCTGGAGACCGTTGCCTGCGATGGTGTATTTATTGCAATTGGGCACTCTCCCAATACGAAATTACTCTCTGGCCAGTTAGAGCTGGACGAGCGAGGCTATATTGTCACGCATCACGGAACGATGACCAGCGTCCCCGGTGTCTTTGCTGCGGGCGATGTACAGGATCATGTCTACAAGCAGGCCGTTACGGCAGCCGGATCGGGCTGTATGGCGGCCCTTGATGCTGAGAAGTACTTAGAATGTCCCTAGGTGAGGTATGTTAGGGGTGGGGTATCAACCTGCCCATAGAGCTGACCGCTGATCGCTGAATGCTGAGGGAAATTGTATGGCAATGAAACCGATGAAGACCCTCCTTGATCTGGGGGAGGGGATGCGCATCGTGATGGATGCGGCCCAGCCGATAGAGCGGACTGAGCAGGCGACGCTGCTTGACGCGGCAGGCCGAGTCTTGGCTGAGGATGTCCGCGCATCCATGGACGTACCGCCTTTTACTAGAGCGGCCATGGATGGATATGCCGTCCGGGCAGAGGATACCTTTGGCGCGGGGAACTTTGCGCCCAGAATCCTGGAGTTGATTGAGGTGATTCATGCCGGAGAGTCGGCCAGCCTGAATGTACGTCCTGGGAGCTGTATCCAGGTGGCTACGGGCGCTCCGATGCCCCAGGACGCCGATGCCGTCGTGATGGTAGAGGATACAGAGCTGGACGGCGCCAAGGTCAGAGTCTACAAGCCTGTCTATCCGCAGCAGCACGCCTCACCGAGAGGAGAGGACATCAAGACGGGAGGTCTGGTCCTACAGCGCGGGGTGCGCCTGGATCCAAGTAAGATCGGTGTCCTGGCGGCCCTTGGACTCCAAAAGGTTGCGGTCTATCAAAAGCCTCAGGTGGCGGTGATCCCGTCCGGCAACGAAATCGTTATGCTCGGAGAGGTACTCAGTCCTGGGAAAATCTATGATATTAACTCGTATACGCTCTCTGCGCTCATCAGCGAGAACGGCGGCCTTCCGTATATCTTCCCGATCATGAAGGATACGTTGGAATCGGCGATCTCGATGATCCGTGAGGCCCTTGTGTACGATCTTATCGTCCTGTCTGGAGGCAGCTCTGTAGGCGAGCGCGATATGATGGTTGAAGCGGTGCAGCGGATTGGGGAGGTCAAGTTCCACGGTATTGCCGTCAAGCCTGGAAAGCCCACCCTGTGCGGTGTTGTGGAAGGCCATCTGTTGCTTGGGATGCCGGGCTACCCCACATCATGCCTGACCAACGGCTATGGGATTCTGGCCCCCGCGCTTCGGAAGATGGCAAGACTCGGCCAACGCGCACTGGCCTCGTTGAATGCCCCTATGGCCCGTCGGTATACCTCGACGATCGGACGACATCAATACTTGCCTGTTCGCCTTGATGGCGGCGAGGTTGTCCCGGTGTTCAAAGAGTCGGGCGCCATCACCTCGATGGCTGACGCAGAAGGGTACATCGAGATCCCCGCCAATGTGGATCTCCTCGAGAAGGGAGAAGTCGTAGGGGTTCTCCTTTTTTGACCACCTATCCCGTTACCATCGACGCCATTTCCGAGCAGCGCTGTCTGGAGGCGACACCTTCATGGATCTAACGCTTATCAAGCAACTGGCTATTCCCGCATCGTCGAAGATCGTTCTGCTCGTAGCTGATGGACTGGGAGGTCTGCCGAGAGAGACGGATGATCGAAGTGAAATGGATGTAGCCAGGCTTCCCAATCTCGACGCCCTTGCGGCTCGCGCGCTCTGCGGTCTCATCGATATGGTAGGCCCCGGGATTATCCCAGGCAGTGGACCGGGCCACCTTGCCCTCTTCGGCTACGATCCTCTGATATATCAGATCGGGCGAGGGGTACTTGAAGCGTGCGGCATCGATCTGGAACTTCGTTCCAGCGACGTGGCCAGTCGTGGCAACTTCTGTACACTTGATGAAGAGGGCAGGGTCGTCGACCGGCGCGCCGGTCGCATCACGACCGAGACTTGCCGGCGCCTGTGCCGCCAACTCGATCAGATCCGGATCGAGGGGGTAGAGGTTATTGTCAAGCCAGTCAAGGAGCATCGATTCGTCGTCGTGCTACGAGGGGAGGGACTGTCTGAAGCCCTCTCTGATTCCGATCCGCTGGCGACGGGCGAGCGACCCCTTCCTGTAAAAGTGACCAGTCCGGGAGCAGAACGAACGGCGGAGCTGTTCAATCAATTCCTGGATCAGGCCCGTGGGATACTGAAGGAAGAGCAATCGGCGAATATGGTCTTACTCAGGGGCTTTGCCGCACCGCCACAGCTCCCCACATTTCCAGAGCTGTTTCGGCTTCGGTCAGTCGCGATTACCTGTTATCCGATGTACCGTGGTCTTGCCAAGCTTGTCGGGATGGAGGCGCTGCCATTTTGTGCAGATCTGGATGACGAACTGCGTACATTGACTGATCACTACGACCAGTATGATTTCTTCTACGTCCATTTCAAAGGCACCGATCGGGCCGGCGAAGACGGTGACTTTGACGCAAAAGTCGCAGCATTGGAGGAGGTGGATCGGCGAATTCCTGACATCCTTGCACTTCACCCAGATGTGCTGATCGTGACAGGTGACCATTCGACACCAGCCGTCCTGAAAGGCCATAGCTGGCACCCGGTGCCCTTTCTGCTGTCGTCACGATGGTCCCATGCTGCCGGGGTCAAGAGATTTACAGAACGAGAGTGCGCGCAGGGCCCATTGGGTACGATGCGAGCTGTCGATCTTCTGCCTCTGGCCATGGCTCACGCCTTACGATTTAAGAAGTTTGGGGCGTAAAAGGGGGCATGCTGTCAAAAGTCGGCCTCTACTGGCGTCTCCTCCAGGGTGTCGTCGACAATCCGCGGTACTACTCCTTCGTACTTCGAAGGAGCGCCTACGACAAGACTGCCAAGCGTCTTGCAAGCAATCATCTGCCTGAACAAGGAACCTTCTTTCCCGTCAAGCTTGATCTGCATATCTTCTACGGCTGCAACCTCCGCTGCAAGATGTGCGGCCAATGGGGTGACACAGGAACCTACTTCAATTACGATACCGCCAAGCTCAAGAGCGAACTTCGCCTTGATGTGATCGAAGGGGTAGTGAAGGAACTTGTCCCGCACGGCCTGAGATACGTCGACATCGAGGGGGGCGAGACGTTTCTATATCCGCATATCATCGAGCTGTTCCGGATGCTCAAGCGCCACCAACTCCTGGTAAAGGCCGTCACCAACGGGACGCTCTTGAAAAAATATGCGGGAGAGATTATCGATACGGGGATCGATGCGATCCATGTCTCGATTGACGGTGATAAGCAGACGCATAACCTCGTACGTCAAGCAGACTGGGCATACGATAAAACGATAGAGGGGTTGGAGGCGATCGTTGAGGAGCGCGAGCGCCGCCGCCGCCGTACGCCACTTCTGCATGTCAGCTTTACCATGACACGCCACAACAAATCTCTATCGGCATATAAACTCTGCGAAGCGTTGACCGGGAAAGGGCTGGTGGACGTACTTACTATCAAGTCGAATCCGATTTGGGTTCCCGCGTCCAATGGCGAAGCCTATAACAAGATGATTGCAGAGTACTTCGGTGTGAACGGCCTCACGAGCTGGACGGGGTTCGTTGAGGACTATCGCGACTTTGAAGCGGAAGCGAAGGAGATCGCGCAGACGATTGGCCAGCTTAAAGCCAAGGATTACGACTTTTTCGTTCATCATCTTCCGTCGATCCCATTAACGCAGATTCCGAAACTCTACACGGACTACAACTGGAATCTTGGCCGTACCCACTGCCCGATACCCTACATTGAGCCGACGATCGACGCCGACGGTAACGTCTATCCGTGCAACCTGTTTATGGACGAACCGCTTTCAATGGGGAACGTCAACGAGCAGTCGTTTCTGGAGATCTGGTTCGGCGACCGGTATCAGACCTTCAGGCGAATGCTGTCGGAGCAAGGTGGACTCCTGCCTATCTGTAACCGCTGCTGCCAACTCACCGAACATTAGATGAGCCAGGTAACAGGTACGCGCGGTCTCCGAATCCTTCACCTCCTCGTGCCGCTCGCCGGCGTTGTGCTCTTCGGCTACCTGATCTATAAGGCGGGTCCCATGACACTCTGGGAAGGGATCGCGCGCTTCGGCTTCGGACTCGTCCTCTTTCTGGCGCTGGAGGGGGTAAGCGACGTCATGCGTTCTATCGCGACACGCTACTGCTTCAGCCCGCAGAGCCGACGGGTACCGTTGCTGAACCTGGTATATGTGCGCTGTACCACAGCGGCGTACAACTTCATTACGCCGACCTCAGGGTTCGGGGGTGAGGTGATCAAGACGATGCTCCTGGAAAAGTATGTCTCACGCACCGAGGCGGCGAGGGTGGTGATTATCGATAAGTTTACGTACGGTATCGTACAGTTTGGAATGGCCTTTTTAGGATCGGCAGCGATCCTGGCATGGACACCACTGGACCTGAGCGTAAAGCTTACCTTCTGGGTTGCGAGTGTGGTGATGTGGGGCGGCTTCATTGGCTTTCTGGTCTTCCAGCGACAGGGGTGGATCGGAGGATTCCTTGGCCGCGCCGTCGGCAGTGTTGCCGGGCAGCGGGCGCGGGAGTGGGTCGAGACGAACCTTGCTGAGTTGGACGGCCGGTTGCGCAGTCACTACGAGACACAGGGGAAGGATCTGATCCTCGCGATGTTCTGGCACGCCATGGGCTTTACGATGGGGATCCTGCAGGCAGGGCTCTTTCTCTGGTTTGTCTTCGGCGTGAACGACTGGGCGAAGGCATCGGCGATCTGGTTCTTTGGAAGCTGGTTCGATTGTATTGCCTTTATGATTCCGGCCGGGCTTGGGACGCAGGAGCTGACACGCGCGTTGATCTTCGAGCGGACGATCGGCTTTACCTTCGCCGAGGGCGTCGCATTCTCGATGGTCCTGCGAATCAACCAGCTATTCTGGACCGGGGTCGGTCTGGCGACGCACGCGCTGGAGGTAACGTTGAGTCGACGGAGGTTGGCCAGCGTACCTGTGAAGACGGAATCAGACGTCACGCGATAGCACGCGTCTCTTACGAACACCGCTAACCTCGCATTGAAATTGACAACGACGTCACAGTTTTCTTAATATGAAGATGATATACAGTTGGTGAGTTGTGGTAAGCAGAGCAAGCGGGAAAGCAAGAGGAAAGAGGATAGCCTGATGGTTGTAACGCTTCCCCTCTATATGGATCATCTGGCGACAACACCTGTAGCCCCGGAGGTGTTCGAGGCGATGCGTCCGTATTTTTGCGAGCGGTTCGGCAATTCGGCCTCTCGAAGCCACCCTTTTGGCTGGATAGCCGAGGAGGCAGTAGAGCTGGCCCGCGCCCAAGTGGCGCACCTGTTCGGCTGTAAAGCGGCGGAGATCGTCTGGACGAGCGGCGCCACGGAGGCGAATAATCTGGCGATCAAAGGCGTTGCTGCCGCCTACCGGGAGAAAGGCCGGCACCTCATTACCTCTGTCATCGAACACCACGCTGTGCTTGATCCCTGCCGACGGCTGGAGCGAGAGGGATGCCAGGTAACCTATCTTCCTGTTGACGGGACCGGACGCATCGATCCGGATGACGTCGAGCGGGCGATCAGGAAGGACACGATCCTTATCTCTATCATGGCGGCGAATAATGAAATCGGGACGCTACAGCCGATTGCCGAGATTGGCCGGATTGCCAGGCGCCATGGTGTCTTGTTTCATACCGATGCCGCCCAGTATGTGGGGAAGCTTCCGTTCTCAGTTGACGACTGGCAGGTCGATCTCCTGTCGGCGTCGGCACATAAATGTTATGGCCCCAAGGGCGTGGGTGCGCTGTACGTACGGATGACGAAGCCCCGCGTTACGCTCATCCCCCAGATGGAAGGGGGCGGTCACGAGAAGGGCCGCCGTTCCGGGACGCTTAACGTCCCTGGGTGCGTGGGGTTTGGCGCGGCCCTGGCGCTCGCTGAGCGCGAGCTTCAGACCGAGCCGGCGCGGCTACGTGCGCTTCGTGAACGACTGCGCAGTACCCTCTGGTCTGGGCTTGACTACCTGCACCTCAATGGTCATCCAACCGAGCGCCTTCCCGGAAATCTAAATGTCTCCTTTGAGTTTGTCGAGGGGGAGTCTCTGTTGATGGCGTTGAAGGGGATAGCGGTCTCTTCCGGTTCTGCCTGCACCAGCGCGACGCTTGAGCCATCATATGTCTTACTGGCGCTTGGGTTGAAGGCGGAACTGGCGCATGCCAGCATCCGTTTTGGCCTGGGCCGGTCGAATGCGGAGGAAGAGGTGGACTACGTGACCGCTCGTGTGATAGAAAACGTGACTCGCCTGCGGGCACTTTCACCCTTGTACGAAATGGCAATGGAAGGGATCGATGTCAAAGACGCACAGTGGAGCCTCCACACCGGCTGAGAAGGAGGCGTCAAAAGACAGGTAGGTAGAACTGAAGGCTGAAGGCTACAAGTATGTAAGCGGTGGCCCTTCGATCTACGCTTCTCACTGCGAACTCTTGACGAGATATCACATGATACAGTTGACAGATACAGATATCGAGACCTCGGTCTCAAAGGCAGAAGCTGAGGAGTTCGAGCGGGGTCTCCTCTTGACAACCCTGGACAGCCTGGTCAATTGGGCGAGGCGGTCATCGATCTGGCCGGCGAGCTTTGGGCTTGCCTGCTGTGCCATCGAGATGATGGCCACAGGCGCGTCGCGCTTCGATCTTGCCCGATTCGGGGCTGAGGTCTTCCGAGGATCGCCGCGTCAGTCCGATTTGATGATTGTGGCCGGGCGCGTCAGCCGCAAGATGGCCCCCGTCCTGAGACGGATCTATGACCAGATGCCTGAGCCGAAGTGGGTGATTGCTATGGGCGCGTGTGCGTCGTGCGGCGGGATCTTCAATACCTACACCATTGTGCAAGGCGTGGATCAGGTCGTTCCTGTGGATGTCTACGTTCCCGGCTGCCCGCCCAGGCCTGAGCAACTGATCCACGGGATCATGCTGCTGCAGGACAAGATTGCGAAGGAACGACCGAGTCAGCAGGGTCTCTTCCATCTTCCATGGCGAAGGAAGGCATAGACAAACGGCGCATGTCGCGTGGGTGGTGACGACGATGATTACCGAGATTCTTAAGGGAATGGCAACGACGTTCAAGCATATCTTTCGGAAGCCGGTGACGGTCTCCTATCCGGAAGAGCGGCTTCCACTTGCGCCTCGCTATCGCGGTCTGCATATGCTCGTCGTGGGCGATGACGGAATGGAGCGGTGCGTGGGCTGTGAGCTGTGCGCGGTCGCCTGTCCGGCCGATGCGATCTATATCGAGGCAGCCGAGAACACCGAGCAAGAACGCCACTCCAGTGGTGAGCGCTATGCGAAGATATATAAGATCCACATGTTGCGTTGCATCTTTTGCGGGTACTGCGAGGAGGCCTGCCCGGAAGAGGCGATTGTGCTGGGCAAACAGTACGAACTTGCGTCGTATAACAGGGACGGCTTCGTATACGGAAAGGAACGCCTGATGACGCCGCTCACAGAGGCGCTGAAGCAGCGTCCAGACCTCCATCCTGACTGGTAGTCGAGTGAACGTATGCGAGGGCGAGATCAGTACGAGTCACGACGTTCATAGTTGAGGGCAGCATTATCCTGGCTTGAGAAGGATGAATACAGCGATCGTTCGTAGCAGATCATAATGTCGGGAATTCGCCAACCCAAGGAGGGAATGCATGGTCATCAGGCATGACACGTTTACCGTAGCGACGGGGGATCGACTCCAATTCATGGACTTGACGAAGCGCGTGCGAGATCTCCTTCAGAAACACGAGGTCAAGCAGGGGTTGGTCATCCTCAATTCTCTTCATACGACGACTGCGCTGTTCATCAATGAGTGGCAGGAGGCCTTGCTCCACGACATTCAGCTTCTGCTGGATCGCCTGGTCAATCAGCAGGATGGCTATCGTCACAACGATCCGCAGTATTCCGATTGCGACCGAAGCAACGCCGACTCGCACCTGCGATCCCTGCTGTTGGGCCGGCAGCTCTCGATTTCAGTGGTGGATGGGGAGATGAGGCTCGGCACCTTTGGGGCGATCATCTTCGCCGAATTGGACGGACCGCAAGAGCGGCAGATCCAGATTCAGGTACTGGGCGAATAAGAGAGTTAATGTCGGAACCCGTCTGTCTGTATTTCGTACGCAGAAGGGCGGAAGGGGCAATGGAATGAACGCGGCTGGCATCGGATTCGCTAAAATTCAGGAGAGCTCGCATTTCCCCGGGGGACGAGCCATTCGCGAGGTTGTCTTCGGGATGCATGACGGCCTTATCACGACCGTTGCTTTTCTCGCTGGGGTCAACGCAGCGAGTGTCGACCAGCGCATGATCGTTATCTCAAGCGTGGCAGAGGCTTTGGCCCAGACCCTTTCAATGGGATTTGGAGCCTATCTGTCGACTAAATCGGAAGGGGAGCTCTACCAGCGAGAGATTGCACGCGAACGACTGGAAATCGAGACGATGCCGGAGAAGGAACGCGAGGAGATGCGCCAGATCTACCGGAACAAGGGCTTTCGAGAAGATGAGGTTGAGATGGTCGTTACGCGGCTGACCGCCGACAAGGATCGCTTACTGAAGGCGATGATGGTGGAAGAGTTGGGGCTGATTGAAGAACGATTCGACAATCCGGTCAAGATGGGCTTACTGATGGGGGTCTCCTCCTGTGTTGGTGCTATCATTCCGATCCTCCCGTACCTGTTTCTGGATCTCAGGGAGGCGTTTATTGTCTCGATGAGTTGTGCGGCATTCGCTCTCTTTGCCACCGGGGCGGGTAAGACGCTGCTGACGAAGAAGGTCTGGTGGCGGAGCGGATTAGAGATGCTGGTAATCGGCCTGCTGGTCTCGGCTGCAGGTTACGGTATCGGGCACTTGCTGAGTGCTATCTGGCACTGAGATGGCGATGCATCGGATCGTTCGATATCGTGGTGGATCGTTTGAGACGGTGGAGATTCCAGTGGTGGGGGAGCAGTCCCTCACGATCTTTGTCAATGGGTGTGAGCTGGCAACGTTGCTGTGCACGCCGATCAAGCTCGATTGCCTGGTCCTGGGATTTTTAAGTTTTGAAGGAATCATTCAGACAGTAGATGAGGTCACGTCGCTGGAGGTCTTTCCTGAGGAGGCGGTGGCGGACGTCAGATTGACGAAGACATTTACCCCCCCGCGTCGGCGTATTGTGACCTCCGGATGTAGCGGAGGCGTCACATTCGGTATGCCGATGGACGGGTTTAAGGCGTTCCCGAAGGAGGCGACCCTGCACCCGGAGCAGCCGTTCGATCTTTTGAAGCAGTTATATGCTGAGGCGTATCTCTATCGGGAATCGCGCGGCATTCATGCTGCCGCCCTGAGCGACGGGAAGAGCTTGTTGCTTGTGGCTGAGGACGTCGGTCGACATAACGCCCTGGATAAGATTCACGGTGAAGCACTGCTGCAAGGGATAACGACTGCCGGAAATATTCTCCTGTCCACTGGTCGTATTTCATCCGAGATGCTCCGCAAGGGGGCTCATATGCAGACCCCATTTGTCGTTTCTCGAACGTCACCAACCAGCCTCGCCATCGCTGCGGCCAAGCGCTTTGGTATCACCGTAATCGGCTACTGCCGAAGCGAAGGCTTTAATGTCTATAGCCATCCGGAGCGTATACTGTCACAGCGGGTAGCGGAGAGCAGTCTCTCCCATATCCAAGAGCTGACAGTTAAGAGCTGACTGCATACCTGATGCGTATGATCGATCTGCACTCCCATACGACCGCTTCCGATGGTGTCCTTTCTCCACAGCAATTAATTCGCTTCGCTGTGGACTGCCACCTCTCGGTGCTGGCCGTCACCGATCATGACACCGTGGATGGTCTGCCGGTTGCGATTGCGGAGGCCGAGAAGGTGGGATTGCAGATTGTGACCGGTGTCGAGATAACCGCCCATGTAGGGGACCTGGAGGTGCATATCCTTGGGCATTTCATTGGTCCGGACGATTGCCGACTTGCCGAATTTCTTACCTCCTCTCGCAACGATCGAATGGAGAGAGCTCGTCGAATGGTCGGGAAACTCTGGGCGCTTGGTCTGCCGTTGGACACTGATGAGGTCTTCAGTCTGGCGCGAGGCCCTTCCGTTGGACGCCCTCATGTAGCAGCGGCGATGATCAAGCGCGGATATGTGGCGTCGCTGAAGGAGGCGTTCGATCGATATCTGACGCCCGGCAGGCCGGCCTACGTGGAACGGACCAGAATCCCTTCCGACCTGGCGATACGTACGATTCGGGAGGCCGGAGGGATAGCGTCCCTCGCGCATCCGGTGCTGTACGGCCGTGACGAGATTATTCCATCGCTCGTGCAGCAGGGACTGATGGGACTGGAGGTGTATCACCCTGAGCACGATACCGAATCGATCTTTCACTATGAGCGAATACGCCTGGAATATGATTTATTGGCGGTCGGCGGCTCCGACTACCATGGTACCGGAGGCCTTCGCTCGGTTGGATTAGGTAGACCGACCTTACCAGAGGCCAGGTTTGAGCAGTTGCTCGCCGCAAGGGCTGCCCACCGTATTTCCCCCGCTCGAACTCAAGTAGGATGATACTGTCGATGCGCGAGTTTGTAGTCAAGACGGGGCGAAAATGCCAGGTGATCGACATTACGCCAAAGGTTCAGGAAATCGTAGAGCAGAGCGGTCTGGCAGACGGACTGTGCTGTATATTTGTGCCGCATGCGACTGCAGCGGTCATCATCAATGAGAATGCCGATCCCAACATCGGCGAAGACATCCAGGAGGCGCTGGCCAAATTGATCCCTCAGGGGATCTGGCGCCACGATCGAATCGACGATAACGCTGCAGCCCATATCAAGGCTGCCATCCTTGGGCCTGGTGAAACGGTACCTGTCCAGGACAGAAGGTTAATGTTGGGAACCTGGCAGAGCGTAATGCTTGTGGAACTCGACGGTCCGCGTGAGCGCCGGGTAATCGTCCAGGTACGATAGGGTGCTGCGTCCTTCAAATCTTGACAGACGGCCGAAGACATGATAAAAAGAGCGGCAGTATGCCGATATTCCGCCTACCTAAACGGCACCTAACTACTCGATATTACAGGTTCAAACGAGGCATGTGTGCTTCAATCGGCTAAGGCAACGCCGCTTATTCCGCTTTCCGAGATACTTGGCTCACCAAAGCCGCCCTGGCTGAAGGTCAAAGCTCCAGGATCACCCAATTACCTTCGGTTGAAGCGGCTCCTCCGAGAGCAGCAGCTTCACACCATCTGTGAGGAGGCATTTTGCCCGAACATTGGTGAGTGCTGGCAGCAGCTCACTGCAACCTTTCTTATCCTGGGCGAGATCTGCACTCGTAACTGTGGTTTCTGCGCGGCGACGCATGGGCAGCCGACGGAGCTCGATCTGGCTGAGCCGGATCGAATCGCCAACGCGGTATGCGAGCTGGGATTACTGCATACGGTTGTGACCTCTGTTAATCGTGATGACCTGGCCGACGGTGGAGCAACAATCTTTGCAGCGGTGATTCGTAGAATTCGGGAGTATTCACCGAATTGTAGTGTTGAGGTGCTGGTTCCTGACTTTCGCGGTCATGAGGCGGCCCTGCGCACTGTTGTCGATGCGATGCCAACTATTCTCAGCCACAACATGGAAACGGTTCCCCGATTATATCGTGATGTCCGCCCCGGATCGAACTATGAGCAATCGCTCGAGCTTCTGGCCAGGGCTCGACGAATAGCGCCGGAGTTGGTCACAAAGTCGGGAATCATCGTAGGGTTTGGGGAGGAGCGGCAGGAACTGCTCCGAACGATGGCGGATCTGAGGGGCGTCGATTGCGATATCCTGACGCTGGGGCAGTACCTTCGGCCAAGCCGTGCACACCTGCCGATTATGCGATACTACACTCCTGAGGAGTTTGGAGAGTTGAAGGCGATCGGGGAAGGGATGGGGTTCAAGTACGTAGAGTCAGGACCATTGGTCCGCAGTTCGTATCATGCCCGCGGCCAGGCTGAGGAAGTCAGCCGGAAGCGTGAGCGCGAGAGGACGGAGCTATGCAGAAGTTAGGGCAGAAGGAGTTGGTGGATCTGCTTCGGCAGATGCTCCTGATGCGTCGGTTCGAGGAGAAGTGCGCAGAGATGTACGCCATGGGCAAGATCGGCGGATTCCTGCATCTGTATATTGGTCAGGAAGCGGTGGCGACGGGCGCCATCTCTGTGTTGCGAGCTGACGACTATGTGATCGCCAGCTACCGGGAACATGGCCATGCGTTGGCCAAAGGGTGCGATCCCGGGAAGATGATGGCGGAGCTGTTCGGACGTGCAGATGGCCTGTGTAAAGGGAAAGGCGGCTCGATGCACCTGTTTGACAAGACTCACAACTTCCTGGGAGGCCATGCGATCGTGGCGGGGCAGATCCCGATCGGGACCGGCGCTGCCTTTGCAAGTCAGTACGAAGGGAAGGATCAGGTGACGCTCTGTTTCTTTGGAGATGCCGCCGTCAATCAGGGGGTGTTTCATGAGGCGTTCAATCTCGCGGCGCTGTGGCACCTGCCGATCGTCTATATCTGCGAGAATAACCGCTATGGCATGGGGACGGCCGTAGAGCGCGCAACCTCTGGGACGGATCTGTATAAACGGGCTGAAGCGTACGGGATGCCCGGCGAGACGGTTGATGGCATGGACGTCCTGGCCGTTCGGGAGTGCGTGGGATCGGCTGTTGAACGGGCGCGTCGAGAGCACATGCCCTCCTTCATTGAGGCCCGGACGTATCGCTTTCGCGGACACTCGATGGCGGATCCAGGGACCTATCGGACAAAAGAGGAGGTCGAACGGGAAAAACAACGGGACCCACTCTTGCTGTTCCGGAATTATCTCACTGCGGAGGCGATGATCAAGGAGTCGGATTGGAAGATGCTAGAGAAGGAGGTCCGAGCCACAGTGGAGGAGGCCGTCCGATACGCCGATGCCTCCCCGGAGCCGCCGGTGGAGTGGCTGTGCACCGACGTCTACGTCTCAGAGCGTTGAGGGAGGGAGCGGAAATATGGCAATCATAACCTATCGAGAGGCTCTGAATCAGGCGCTGCGTGAAGAGATGCGCCGGGACCCTCGTGTATTTCTTATGGGTGAGGAGGTAGGCCTGTACCAGGGAGCCTATAAGGTCAGTCAAGGCCTGCTTGAAGAGTTTGGCTCGAAGCGGGTCATCGATACCCCGATCAGCGAGGCCGGGTTTACCGGCGTCGGTATCGGAGCGGCCATGGTCGGCTTACGGCCGATTGTGGAGATGATGACCTTTAACTTCGCGCTGGTGGCGATCGATCAGATCGTCAACCAGGCAGCCAAGATATTGTATATGTCCGGCGGTCAGTATAATGTTCCGATGGTTATTCGCGGCCCCGGCGGCCCGGCGCACCAATTAGCGGCTCAGCACTCTCAGAGTATGGAGTCGTACTTCTACCATGTGCCCGGTCTCAAGATCGTGCGTCCGGGGACCCCCAAGGATGCAAAGGGACTTCTGAAAAGTTCGATTCGGGACGATGACCCGGTCATCTTTATCGAGTCGGAGCTACTGTACGGGACTAAGGGCGAGGTGCCTGATGGCGACTACACCATCCCTCTTGGGGTCGGTGAAATTAAACGTGAAGGGCGAGATGTGACGATCGTTGCCTACTCCACCATGCTACTGCTGGCCTTGCAGGCGGCAGAGGATCTGGATAAGGAAGGGATCTCCGTCGAGGTGGTGGATCCACGTACGCTCCGACCGTTGGATACCGACCTCATCATCAATTCGGTCAAAAAGACTAATCGGGCTGTGGTAATGGAGTCTGGCGCCGGATTCGGCGGGATTGGGACGGTAATCGGAGAAATCATTTCCGAGCAGGCCTTCGATTACTTGGATGCGCCGGTAGAGCGGGTAACTGGTGCTAACGCTCCGACGCCATATGCGAAGAATCTTGAGCGCGCCAAGGCCCCGAGCAAAGAACGGGTTATTGCAGCCGTAAAGAAGGTCTTGGCCGTTTAGGTCATTTGATCTCTTTAGTCATTTTGTCTATTCCGTCACAGACCAAACAGACCAGATAGACGAACCCAAGAATAGGAGACACTTACACAATGGCCATTTCCGTGGTCATGCCCCGGTTGAGCGATACCATGGAGGAGGGGAAGATCCTTCGATGGCTGAAGAAGGAGGGAGATCGGGTAGAGGGGGGCGATATTATTGCCGAGATTCAAACCGATAAGGCTGATATCGAGATGGAAGCCTTTGGATCGGGCATCCTCCGAAAGATTCTTATCGGTGCTGGTCAATCGGTGCTGGTTGGCCATCCGATCGGCGTAATTGCCGAGGAGGACGAGGATATCTCGACGCTGCTGTCTCCTGTTGTAGAGTTGGCCACGCATGGTGCAGTGGCGGATCGGTCCGGTGATTCCATATCGGCTTCTCTTGCGCCTCAGGCGGTCGCCTCCGGACGCATCAAAGTCTCGCCATTGGCCAAGAGGCTTGCGCGTGCACAGGGGATTGACCTGTCGATGGTCAGAGGGACTGGGCCTGGCGGTCGGATTATTCGTCGGGATCTGGATGATCTGATGTTATCAGCGACGAATGCCGGTCAACAAGCGTCTGTGATCTCGGCGATACCGCCGAGTACGGAGCGGGCCGTCGCGGTTGCCCCATCCATACCATCGCCCGGGTTTGAGGACCGGGAGCTTTCGCCGATGCGTCGGGCGATTGCCAAGCGCGTTACCCAGAGCATGACGACCGTACCGCACTTCTACCTGACGGTTGAGGTGGCGATGGATAATGCCGCGGAATTGCGTAAAGTGGTTCAGGCCCAGGCGCCTGACATCAAGGCGACCTTTACCGACATCATCATCAAGGCCGTGGCGATGGCCCTCGAACGCCATCCGGCGGTCAATGCATCATTTACTGGCGAGCAGATTCGCGTTTACTCCCAGGTCAATATTGGCCTAGCGGTCGCGCTTGAAACGGGATTAATGACCCCGGTGCTGCGCGACTGTAGTCGAAAAAGTCTGGCGCAGATTGCGAAAGAGACGAAGAGTCTGGTCGAACGAGCCAGGGCCCAGAAGCTGAAGTCTGACGAGTATTCCGGAGGCACCTTTACTATTTCCAATCTGGGCATGTATGAGATCGAAGAATTTACTGCGATCATCAACACCCCCGAAGCCGCCATCCTGGCGATCGGTAGGATCCAGAGCAAGCCGGTTGTCGTGGATGGAGCAGTGCAGATCAGCCAGCGAATGCGGATGACGCTGTCATGCGATCATCGGGCGGTGGATGGTCTAACGGGAGCGATATTCCTTCAAGAGGTGAAGCGGCTGCTTGAGCATCCGTTTGAACTTATTCTCTAAAGCGATCATTCGGTCTATTTGGTCGTTTGGTCTATTCCGTCGTTCGGTCAGACCAGATAGACCAAACAGACCAGATAGACCAGATAGACCAGAGAGACCATCATGGGACAAGACGAGCGGATGTTTGATCTAGCAGTAGTGGGTGCGGGCCCTGGCGGCTACGTTGCATCGATCCGCGCCGCGCAGCTTGGGATGAAGGTAGCGCTTATCGAGCGTGATCGCCTGGGCGGGGTCTGCCTCAACTGGGGTTGCATTCCGACGAAGGCACTGCTGCAGAGTGCGCATGTCCTGACATCTCTTCGCCGCGCCGGAGAGTTTGGTATTCACATGGACAATCTTCGGGCGGACTTCGGTGTTGCTGTTCAGCGCAGCCGCGAAAAAGCCGAACGGCTCTCCAAGGGCATTGAGTACCTGATGCGCAAAAATAACGTGACTGTCTTCTCTGGAGAAGCCCGCTTTAGCTCGGCCAAAGTACTCGATATAATCGACAGAAACGGAAAGTCGAGCGGGGCGATCCACGCCGAACGAATCCTCTTGGCCACCGGATCGAGACCCAGACTGCTTCCGAACGTGACAATCGATGGGCAAGTTGTTCTCACCAGCACTGAAGCGATGCTGCTGCAGCAGGTCCCTGCTTCCATGATCATCATCGGTGCGGGAGCGATTGGTGTAGAGTTCGCAGACATCTATCACGCCTATGGAACCGCAGTAACGCTCGTTGAGTTGATGCCGACGATACTTCCCTACGAGGATCAGGAAATCACGGCGCTTCTGCACCGTTCTTTGACAAAACGGGGCATCAAGATCCTCACCGGGACAAGCGTAGATCAGGTCAGCGTCGAGTCAGGGAAGGCCACAGTAACGGTATCGAATCACGATGGAACCCAGGAACTTTTGGGCGATACAGTCCTGGTGGCGGTCGGCAGGACCGCGAACTGCGAGGTGGGCGGCCTGAAAGAGCTGGGTATCGCGATCAAGAATGGCTATATCGTGGTCAATGGGTGGATGGAGTCCAGTATTCCAGGAATCTACGCCATCGGCGACCTTGCTGGTCCGCCGCTGCTGGCCCACAAGGCGTCTCACGAGGGGATTATTGCGGTAGAAAAGATGGCGAAGCTTGAGGAAACAACCCCCCTCGATCACAGGAAGATCCCAAGTTGTACCTACTGTCATCCGCAGGTTGCCAGTATCGGCTTAACGGAGGCGAAGGCGAAGGCTGAAGGGTATACGATTCGCGTCGGCCGGTTTCCCTTCAGCGCAAGCGGGATGGCGATCACACTTGGCGAGACCGATGGGATGGTCAAGGTGATCAGCGATGCGGAACATGGAGAGATCCTGGGTGTCCATATTATGGGTACGCACGCCACTGAGCTGATCGCCGAGGCCGGGCTGGCCCTCACCATGGAGGCCACCCTGGAGGATCTTGTCGGATCGATCCATGCGCACCCAACGCTTTCTGAAGCGGTTGCGGAGGCCGCCCTTGCCGCCTGTGGCCGGCCAATCCATCTATGAAGAGCATGGGCGATGAGGATCTGTAGTCTCATCGACCTCGGCCTTGTACCTTATGCCGAAGCACTGACCTTGCAGCGACGGCTGGCGCTATTGCGGGTCGAGAATCGGATACCGGATACCCTCATCCTGGCTCAGCACCCGCCGGTCATCACCATTGGACGATCCGGATTGAAAACGCACCTCCGTGTCCCGGAACCATCCCTGGTCGCACTTGGCATCGAGTATTTCGAAGTAGAGCGTGGTGGCGACATCACCTATCACGGTCCCGGGCAATTAGTAGGATACCCGATCCTTAATCTTGGTGAACATGGTTGGGACCTGCATCGATATCTTCGGAGACTCGAAGAGGTGCTGATGATGACGCTTGCGAGCTTCGGAATAACTGCCGAGCGATCACCCGGTCGAACGGGCGTTTGGATCGGCGAAGGTAAAATTGCCTCGTTAGGTATACATGTAAGCCGATGGGTCACCCGTCATGGTTTCGCGCTGAACGTCAATATGGATCTGTCCCCATTTACGCTGATCGTTCCTTGCGGTATCCAGGGTGTAAATGTGACAAGTATGGCGCAGGAGTTATCCCGTTCGATTCCGGTTCATGAGGTGGCAGCAGTGCTGACCGCCCGCTTTGAAGTGGAGTTCGGGGTTATGCTGTTACCCGCGCTGTTGCCGGAGCTGTTGAGCGGAGTGAGCTGTATAAGCCGATACGAGAGGCGTCTGCCATCCGGTGTTCGAGAGGTGTGTGCATGAGTGCTGCGGGCGAAACCAAGGGAATCATCCTGGTCGTCGATGACCAGGATGTCAATACCGCATTAGTCGAAACGGTCCTGACCCCGCAGGGCTATGAAATTATCTCGGCATCGAATGGGGAATGCGCTCTGGAACTGGTGGCGGCGCGATCGCCTGATCTTATCCTGCTTGATGTCATGCTGCCTGGCATGAGCGGATTCGATGTATGTACAAAACTCAAAGAGGATGAGCGGACTCGACTGATTCCGATTGTGATGGTGACCTCTCTTAGCGATCTGCAGGACAGAATCCGCGGCATCGAGGTTGGGGCAGATGATTTTCTGAGCAAGCCCTTTCATCCGGCCGAGCTCAGCGCAAGGGTACGATCCCTGCTGAAGCTGAAGCAGTTTACTGATGAGTTGGAAAATGCTGAGGATGTGCTCTGTACGTTAGCCTTGAGTATCGAGGCAAAGGATCCGTACACTGACGGACACTGCGAGCGATTATCGCTGTACTCGGTCGCCCTCGGTCGGAGCCTGGGGCTCCCTCAGGAGCAGCTAAAGGCGCTACGCCGTGGAGGCTACCTGCACGATGTCGGCAAGATTGCGGTGTCGGAATCGATTCTCAACAAGACGACGGGATTGACCGAGGGAGAGTTACAAATCATGCAGGAACATCCGGTAACTGGGGAGCGGATCTGTAAGCCGCTCAAGTCGCTGAAATTGGTCCTTCCTATCATTCGCCACCATCATGAGCGGTGGGATGGTAGCGGATATCCCGATGGTTTGAAGGGGCAAGAGATTCCCCTTGCGGCCAGGATCATTCAGGTTGTTGATATCTACGATGCACTGATAACGGCCCGACCCTACAAACCTCAGCTCAATATCGATCAGGTTATCTCAATCATGCAGCAGGAATCGGAGGGGGGAGCGTGCGACCCCAGGCTGATAGAGCGGTTTATCGGCTTACTGCAGTCCGGTGATGCCCTGTCGAGTCTTAAGAAGACGCCATCTGGTCGGCTGTAGCTGGGCGTCCATAGCCCCTTTTCGATTGTTCCTTCATGTAATCTCTGCTAGACTTAATTTGTCTTGAAGATAGGGCGTAGATCTGTATTCGACTCCATGTTTGCCATCCGTGTGAATCCATAGTCGGTATGCAGCGTCTTGCATGGCGGAGCCTAATATAGCGTTGGGTCTGTCGTATGCGGGGGGTCTCGAATGGCGAGAACTGACGGAGCAGAAGGACACCCCGCGGATGTAGCGGCCGTCGAGACCCGGAATCTGGTCAAATGGTATGGTGCACATCCGGCCCTACGAGGTGTCGACCTTCACGTTGCCAAAGGGGAAATCCTAGCATTATTTGGTCCGAACGGAGCAGGGAAGAGCACGCTACTGAGAATCCTGACCGGACTGGTGCGACCGACTGCCGGGTCAGTGCGGGTCGATGGGCTGGAGGTAGGCAAGGATGGGAGTGGCGTACGAAAGGTTATCGGCGTCCTGGCTCACGGCCACCAACTGTATGAGGCGCTGACCGGGCGTGAAAATCTGTTGTTCGCCGCGACCATGCTGGGGTTGGATCGCCCCGCGGAACGAGTCGCAGAGGTGCTGACAAAGGTCGGACTAGATGAATCGGCAGACGCCCTGGTCAGGACCTTCTCCAGCGGGATGAAGCGGCGCCTGGCGCTGGCGAAACTGATGCTTCGCGAGCCGAAGGTGATGCTGCTCGACGAGCCTTTTACCAATCTTGACGTTCAGGCGACGAAGCTGCTGGAGGAGTATCTGATGGCCTCAAAAACCGCGGGCGTTGCGACACTGTTGGCGACCCATAACCTGTCGATCGGATTTGCCTTGGCAGATCGCATCGTCATCTTGCAGCAGGGAAAGATAGTCTTTAACGCTCGGCGAGACGAGGTGAGTCTGGACTCGGTACGCGCGCTTTTTGGGCTCCATGGGGAGTTGTGGGGTGGTGAATGATCTTTGCCCGCAGGGTCCTGGCAATTGCGTGGAAAGATCTGATCGCCGAATGGCGCGATCGGGAAAGCATCACCGCGATGTGTTTTTTCGCGTTCCTGGTCCTGTTTCTTTTCAACTTTGCGCTCGGCGGGGATCAGGCACTGATTCGGGAAGCCTCATCCGGCCTGCTGTGGTTGGCCTTTGCATTCACCGGTATCCTTGGCCTGACGCGATCGGTACAGGGCGAATTGACGAACGATTGTTTGGACGGCCTGCTCCTGTATCCTGCCGAGCGGGAAGCGATTTTCCTGGGGAAACTGTTCAGTAGCTTCAGCGTGATCCTCTTGGTCGAGCTGATCAGCTTTCCAATCTTTGCGATCCTGTATAATATGGATATCTGGTCGCAGTTGCCGAAGCTGCTGTTAATTACCGTTCCGGCAACGCTCGGATTCGCGACAGCAGGCACGTTACTGTCGACGATGACGGTGGGCTTACGGGCGCGCGAGGCGATGCTGCCGTTTCTCTTATTTCCTCTGACGATCCCGTTAATTCTGGCTGCCGTGAGGGGAACAGAGGTAGTGCTGAGACGTGAGGCATTCGAACTTGCTCTACCATGGCTGAAGCTGATGGCGGCATTCGACGTGCTCTTTCTTGTAGGGTCGTTGTTGACATTCGAGTTGCTGGTTGAGGAATGAGAACGACGGTACAACGTTCAAGGTGCAAAGTTTGATGATCGGGCGGGGTGTCGAGCGGGTACTGGGTATCCTGATGGTCATTGGCCTCGTGATCGGGCTGTACGCTGCGCTCGTCTATGCGCCGGCTGATGCGGTGCAGGGAGAGGTGCAGCGATTGATGTACCTGCACGTTCCCTTAATCCTTGTCAGCTATCTGGCCTTCTTTGTTGTATTTGTGACAAGCATTCTGTATCTGTGGCGCCGTCAGCAGCAGCATGATGCGATCGCGCACTCGTCCGCCGAGATCGGGGTTCTCTTTACCGCCCTGGCAATCGCCATCGGCTCAATCTGGGGGCGACCAACATGGGGGGCCTGGTGGACATGGGATGCGCGGCTGACCACGACCGCCATTCTTCTCTTGATGTTCCTCGGCTATCTGATGCTGCGGACTCTGGTGGAGGATCCGTCACGAGGGGCGACCTTCTGCGCTGTCCTGGGAATTATCGGGTTTCTTGATATTCCGATCATCCATATGTCGGTGGTGTGGTGGCGTACATTGCATCAGCCCGCGTCGATGCTGAGGCCTGGCCCATCGACGGTGGCGCCGGATATGCAAGTCGCGCTCTATGCAAACCTTGCCGCCTTCGCTCTGCTGTACGGGTATCTACTCGTGAAGCGACTACGGATCGAAGAGGCGAGGCAAGAACTGTTCAGGCTGCAAATGGAATTACTCGGGTGAATCCATGGCCTTATGTGCTGGCCGGATATCTGCTCACTGCCGGCAGTATATTAGTCTATCTCGTCTCGCTCAACTGGCGGAATCGGGCAGTGAACGCTCAGGGTGAGGCTATCAGACGGCAGTGGAAGGATAGAACACAATGACAAAGAAAACCAAGCTGCTTGTGGGCGGGGGCGTTATTGTGACAGCCCTGGCCTTCTTGATCAATAGCGGGATCCAGGATGCCGCCGTTTATTACATCACGCCGTCCGAGCTTAAGGCGAAAGGCGCGGCAGTGTCCGATCGATCGTTGCGACTGGGCGGAATGGTGGTGCCGGGATCGCTTCACTGGGATCCACAGACACTGAAGTTGACGTTTCGCCTGACCGATGGGAAGGAAGAGGTGTCGGTCGAGCATACGGGCTCTCCACCTGATCTCTTCAAGGAGGGCGCCGGCGCGGTAGTCGAGGGCAGGTGCCCGGACGGAGGTCTCTTTCAGGCAAGCACAATCATGGCCAAGCATTCTGAGGAGTACACCCCCCCGAAAGATGGCCAGGCCCCGGCCGAGCATATTCATCGATCGTTGGTCAAACCGCAGGGGACCTGATCATGATCGCGACGCTTGGCCAGTTCAGTCTATGGTTGGCCCTCGCCATTGCGGTCTACGGCGTGGTCGTCTCCTTACTTGGGGCGCGCCGTGGCCAGTCGGCCCTCATCGAAAGCGGTCAAGGGGCGGTCGTCTCAGTTTTTGGCCTCAGTACCTTCGCGATCCTCCTGATGGAAGCCGGGCTGGTCGGCCACGACTTCAGTCTTGAGTATGTCGCCAGAAATGCGAGCCTCGAGACACCGCTGTTTTACACGATCATCGCCCTGTGGGGAGCGCTCGAAGGCTCGATCCTGCTCTGGATTTGGCTGCTGGCGCTGATGAGCTTAGTCGCGGTGATGCTCGAGAGAAAGCGGCAGCGCGAACTAATCCCGTACGTCACGGCGGTCCTGCTGTGCATCTCGGTATTTTTCCTCTTTCTGGCGGCCTTGCCGGCCAGCCCCTTTACGACAATATTCCCTGTACCGCCTGATGGACGCGGGCCAAATCCGCTTCTGCAAAATCATCCCCTGATGGCGATTCACCCGCCAGGCCTGTACGCCGGCTATGTCGGCTGGTCCATTCCGTATGCCTTCGGCATCGCCGCCCTGATGACCGGTCGGCTTGGTGAGACCTGGATCAGAACCGTCCGCCGCTGGTCGATCGCCTCATGGGCCTTTCTGACTATCGGTATCATCGTCGGGGGACGGTGGTCCTACGATGTGCTGGGGTGGGGCGGCTACTGGGCCTGGGATCCGGTGGAAAACGCCTCGTTGCTGCCCTGGCTGACCGGTACGGCATTTCTCCACTCGGTCATGATTCAGGAACGACGAAAGATGTTGAAGTTCTGGAACGTCGCACTCATCATCATCACCTTTGCACTGACGATCTTCGGAACCTTTCTGACGCGCAGCGGTATCCTGTCGTCTGTCCACGCCTTCTCGAACTCGGCCGTCGGGCCGTTATTCCTGGTCTTTATTGGCGTGATCCTGTTTGCGTCCTTTAGCCTCATGATCTATCGGAGCGGCGGGTTACAGCCGGAGAGTGATCTTGACTCGCTGGTATCCCGCGAGAGCGCTTTTCTGGCCAACAATCTGCTGCTGCTTGGGTTTGCCTTTGCAGTCCTTCTTGGTACGCTGTTTCCTCTCCTGTCAGAAGCTGTTCGTGGGGTCAAGGTCAGCGTGGGCGAGCCGTTCTTCAACGCCGTCAACGTTCCCATCGGCCTGGGTCTGATCTTTTTGATGGCCATCGGGCCGCTGATCGCCTGGCGACACGCCTCGATTGACAGTCTGCGCCGGACCTTTGCCAAGCCCGTAGGTCTCACTATACTTGGCACAGGCATATGCTGGTTCCTTGGGGTACGGGGGCTGTATCCGCTCCTTGCCTTTGGCCTTAGCCTGTTTACGGCTATTACCGTATTGCAGGAGTTTGTCGGTGGCGCCAGGACACGGCGGAACAAGACGGGAGAAGGATATCTGACCGCACTGTCGAAACTCACCAGCCGTGGGCGACGGCGGTATGGCGGTCTCATTGTGCATCTTGGGGTGGCGTTCCTTGTGATCGGAATTACCGCTTCGTCAGTGTTCAAGCTGGAGCAGGAGGTCACGCTGAAGCCAGGGGAGTCGCTGCAGCTTGGTCGCTATCAGGTTCGTTTTGACGATCTCAATGCCTGGCAGGAACCTCATCGCTTTGTAGTACAGGGCAACTTTACGATCTTCAACGAGAACCATAAGATAGCCGAGATGCGGCCTGCCAAGCGGTTCTATCCGGCTGAACAACAGCCGATCGGTACAGTCGATGTCCGCTCGACGCCGCGAGAGGATCTCTATCTGATCCTCTCGTCGTTTGAGAAGGACGGAACGTCGGTGACCGTAAAGGCGCTGGTGCGCCCACTGGTCATGTGGATCTGGATCGGTGGCTGGGTGATGGTCCTGGGTTCGCTGATCGCGATCTGGCCGGACCGGCGACGGGCTGTGGCTACCGATTCGATGGAGGAGTATATGGCATGGCAGCCTGGAAGAAGCTAAGCCTACTCCTCAGTATTGTTCTGCTCCTCCTCCTGCTCGCCTACGGATTCAAAACCAACCCGAGAGAGGTGGCCTCCCCGCTGGTGGGGAATCAGGCTCCCCCATTTACCCTGGCCATGTTCGATGGAAGCAGTCACAGTCTGGAGCAACTCCGCGGAAAGGCTATTGTCCTGAACTTCTGGGCTTCCTGGTGTTTCCCGGCGTGCTACGAAGAGGCGCCGCACCTGGAGGCCGTTTGGCAAACCTATCGCGATCGGGGCCTGATGGTGATCGGGGTAGATATACAGGACCGGGATGCGGATGCGAAGGCGTTTATCGAGCGGTTCAAGCTAAGCTTTCCCAATGGTCCTGACCCGCAGGGAAAGATCTCAATCGACTATGGCGTCTATGGCGTACCGGAGACCTTTTTCATCAGGAAGGACGGTACCATTCATTACAAGCATGTCGGAGCGCTTAACGAAAAGCTGCTGACAGCCAGAGTCGAGGAGATGCTTTGAAAGTTCAACGTTCAAGGTTCAAGATGAAAAGTTCAACGTTCAACGTGAAAAGTTCAAGGTGAAAAGTTCAATGTTCAAGGTTCAATGTTCAATGTTCATGGTTCAAGGTGAAAAGTTCAAAGTTCAACGTTCAACGTGCAATGTTCAAGGTTCGACTTAATAAAGAGATGACGCATGCGTAAAACGGTTGTCCTGGTAGTATTGGCCGTAGCTGTTTGGATATGGCCATCCATCGGCTTGGCCGGCAGCGTAGAAGAGCAGACGCTTCTACTGGCCGCCGAGCTACGCTGCCCTGTGTGTCAGAATCTCTCGGTCGGCGACTCACCATCAGAGATGGCGACCCAGATGCGAGAGGTGATCCACGAGAAGCTAAAGAACGGTGAGAGTCCAGATCAGATCCGCAGCTACTTCGTCAGCCGTTATGGCGAGTGGATACTGCTTTCGCCGACACGCCAGGGATTTAACTGGATTGCGTGGTTGCTGCCATTCGTCGCCATTCTGGGCGGACTTGGGGTCATCGTACTGAAGATCCGCCGTGGCATCGGAAAAGGGCACCGGCCAGACGAAGAACAGTTACCTCCCCCCGATCCCCGCTATACCAGCCGACTTGATGCAGAACTTAAGGATTGGGAACGATAATGGATGGTTACCGTTCAAAGTTCAATGTTGCACCTCGAACTGCGAACCTTGAACTTTGCACGTTGAACTTTTCACCTTGAACCTTGAACCTTGCACGTTGCACCTTGCACGTTGAACTTTAAACTTTTCATCTTGAACCTTGCACGTTGAACTTTTCATCTTGAACTTTGCACTTCGAACGTTGAACCTTGCACGTTGAACTTTTCATCTTGAACCTTGAACCTTGAACTTTGAACTTTGAACTCGATAACAATGGCCATACTCATCATCATCCTGCTTGTGTGTCTTGCCCTCGTGCCGGTACTCATCCCGTTCTTCCGATCGCCTGAGGCAGCTGCACCCGGATTAGAACAGGCCGAGTTACAGGAACTCCTGGCCGAGAAGCAGATGATCTATGCCGCAATCAAAGAGCTTGAGTTCGATCACCAGGCCGGGAAGCTCAGCCTTGAAGATTATGAGCAGGCACGCCACAGCTATGATCTGAGAGCAATTGCCATCCTGCAGGAAATCGACCGGGTGGGGACGCGGCGGGACGCGCAGGACGTTGGGTCCGGAGGAAAACGGAGTCAATGAATCGTCTGATGCAGTCCAGGCTGGCAGCCTCAGGTCTGGATAAGGTGTATCAGAAGGTATTACACGGCGTTCGGCTGGACCTCTGTGACGGACTGGCACTCTATCGCACGCACGATCTGACCTCCCTCGCATTCCTCGCAAATCTGGTCCGGGAGCGCATGCACGGGCATCTGACCTATTTCGTCCGGAACCTGCACATCAATTATACGAATATCTGCAACAAGGGATGCAAGTTCTGCTCATTCTACGCTACGTCCAACGACTCACACGGATATGTGCTGAGTATGCAGGATATTCAAGACCAGATCCGTAAGGTCGACGCGGTACCCATCCGTGAGATTCACATCGTCGCCGGGATCAACCCGAAGCTTCCATACCAGTACTATCTGGACGTCATTAGAGCGGTGAAGGATGCCAGGCCAGAGGTGCAGGTCAAGGCCTTCACGATGATCGAGTTGGCGCAGATCCAGCGTGTGGCCAATAAGCCGCTGGAGGAGGTATTGATCGATCTGAAGGCGGCGGGGCTCGATTGTTGTCCTGGCGGCGGTGCAGAGGTGTTCAGCGATCGTGTTCACGAAGAACTCTTCAGAGCCAAGCTGGATAACGATGGCTGGTTCGACGTCACCAGGATCGTACACCGGGCGGGCATCCGTTCGAATGTAACGATGCTCTATGGTCACATCGAGACGGTGGAAGAAAAGGTCACACATCTACTCCATATTCGCGACCTGCAGGACGAAACAGGCGGCTTCATGTGCTTTATCCCGCTGGCGTTCGATCCGGCCGGTACGGAACTCAGCCACTTGCCGACGACTACCGGATATGCCAACCTCCGTGAGATCGCCATCGCCAGACTGCTCCTTGATAATATTCCTCACGTCAAGGCGTTCTGGATCATGATCACGCCGCCGGTGGCGCAACTTGCGCTCTGGTACGGCGCTGACGATCTCGATGGAACGGTGACACATTATGAAATTACCCATGCCTTGGGCGAGGACTCGCATCACCAGGAACTCAACTATGATCAGCTTGTCGCCATGATCCGCGAGGCCGGACGACAGCCGGTCGAGCGCGACGCCCTCTACAATCTGGTTGTGTAAACCAAAGGGATATATTGTGAGGCGAGAGGAAGGCGTCATTGAGGCGATTGCGGATAAGGTTGAGGCGGGGGAGCGCCTGACCTTCGATGACGGGGTTGACCTCTTCGAACGGGCAACGCTGCTGGAGTTGTCCGCGATGGCCGATCGCGTACGATGGCGCTTGCATCCCGACGCGGCTGTGACCTATGTCATCGGTCGCACCATTAACTATACCAACATCTGCTGGGTTCAATGTTCGTTCTGTTCCTTCTACCGGCCGTCGACCTCTACCGAAGGATACCTTCTATCCAAGGAGGAAATCTTTCAGAAAATCGAGGAACTGATCGAACTCGGTGGGACAGAGGTGTTGCTGCAAGGGGGCCTGAATCCAGGTTTAAAGATCGACTACTATGAGGATCTATTCGCCTCGATCAAGACTCATTATGCGGTGCATCTGCACGCACTATCGACGGTAGAAATCAGTGATATTTCAAATAGTTCCAAGATATCTCTCAAGGATACGTTGAATCGTCTCAAAGCGGCAGGTCTCGATTCAATCCCAGGGGCTGGAGCCGAGTTGCTGGTCGATGAGGTACGAGAGCGGATCTCGCCATTGAAAGAGAGTGCATCTGATTGGCTGAACCTTATGCAGATAGCCCATGGACTCGGGATTCCAAGTACGGCCACAATGATGTACGGGGTAGGCGAGACGTTGGCTCAACGCGTTGAACACCTTATCAAGATTCGAGCATTACAGGATCAAACCACCGGTTTTACAGCATTTATTCCATGGAGCTATCAACCGAACGGCGACGCGTTTGGAGGGACCGCGGGAAGCGGCTACAGCTATCTTCGGACGGTGGCTGTTTCCAGAATCATGCTGGACAATGTGCCGAATATCCAAGCCGCCTGGTTGACGATGGGTCCGAAGATCGGACAGCTTTCACTGCAGTATGGTGTCAACGACTTCGGCAGTACCGTCCTCGAGGAAAATGTTGTCAAGACGACCGCCACACGACAGCTTATGCCGATCGAAGAGATCCGGCGCAACATCGCCGATGCCGGTTTCATTCCGAAGCGTCGAAACTCACGATACCAGCTCTTAGAATAACCATCGGTCCATTTGATCTATTTTGTCTTTCTCGTCACAGACCAAACAGACCAGATAGACCAGATAGACACCATGAACGCAAATAAGATTGTACAGAAACTTGATGACTATCGATGGCTGCTCCCACAGGACTATAAACCTGGGATGCGGGTCCCGGGAATCATCTATGCCGATGACGCTCTTATGGAGATGATTATGAGGGATCTCTCCATAGAGCAGGTGGCAAATGGCGCCTTCCTGCCGGGGATTGTGAAGGCCTCCTTTGCCATGCCGGACATCCACCAGGGATATGGTCTTCCGGTTGGTGGAGTCGTGGCCACCAACATCACGGATGGTGTCGTATCCCCCGGCGCAGTCGGGTATGATATCAACTGCGGGGTTCGATTACTTCGCACGAATCTGACCAAGGCGGAGGTGCAGCCAAGACTCAAGGAGTTGGTGTCTGCCCTGTTCAGCACGATCCCCACTGGCGTCGGCTCACACGGCCGGATCCGCTTGAGTAAGAAAGAGGCGGAGGCGGCGCTGCGTACAGGCGCGGCCTGGGCCGTCAAGCAGGGATATGGAGAGGCAGCAGACCTTACCTGTCTCGAATCCGGCGGGTGCCTTCCGGATGCTGATCCGGATGCGGTCAGTCAGAAAGCCCTTGAGCGGGGAAGTAACCAGCTCGGTACATTGGGCTCAGGCAACCACTTCCTCGAGGTTCAGTCGGTCGCCGAGATCTATGATTCGCACGCCGCCGAGGTCCTCGACCTGTTCGAAGGCCAGGTAACCGTAATGATCCATACGGGGTCTCGAGGGCTGGGACATCAAGTCTGTACCGATTATCTGGTCGAGATGGAGCGGGCCGTCCTGAAGTATGGGATCGATTTACCTGATCGGCAGTTGGCCTGTACACCCTGGACCTCACCAGAGGCCAGGGCCTATTTGGGTGCGATGCGGGCCGCCGCCAACTTTGCCTGGAATAATCGCCAATGTCTGGCCCATTGGACGAAGGAGGTATTGCTGAAGGTCTTGAATATCTCCCCCAATACATTGGGGCTTTCAACGGTCTACGACGTGGCCCATAACATTGTCAAGGTTGAGGAGCACGACGTTGACGGTAGACGGATGAAATTGGCGGTCCACCGCAAAGGCGCAACACGGGCCTTTCCGCCTGGACACCCGGAGTTGCCGGCCCACTACCAGGCTATTGGCCAACCGGTGCTGATCCCCGGCGACATGGGGCGTGCCTCATTTGTCCTGGTGGGAACAGGCGCCATGCAGCAGACCTTCGGCAGTACCTGCCATGGGGCTGGGAGGCTTATGAGCCGCCATGCCGCCATCAGGGTTGCCAAGGGCCGGGCCATTCATCGCGAGCTGGAGGACCAGGGGATCATCGTCAAGGCTTCGGGTCGGGAATCACTGGCAGAGGAGATGCCAGAGGCGTACAAGGATGTGACCCAGGTAGTGACGGTGGTTGACCGCGCAGGCCTCTCCAAGATGGTCGCCCGTCTCCACCCCATGGGCGTCATCAAGGGATGAGGACCATAAACGCGATAACGCGTGCAGCGTACCGCGTAACGCAACAGACGCAATCGACGCAATAAACGCGATGGACGCAATATGACAGAATGGATGATCCTGCTGGTGGGACTGGCGATCGGTGCCGGGCTCGGATGGGCGATCAGCGCCGTTCGGAGTAAGGCTGGAGTCGGGTCTATGCTCCGAGACCAGGAGACGCGAACCGCGGCTGCGGAGGCGCGGGTTGAGGAGGTGCGGCAACAGCTTGCCGCAGCACGCCACGATTTCGAGACCCTCCGCGAAGATTTGCGCAAGACTGAGGCAGCCAGGGTCGCCGCCGATACGCGCGTCATCGAGACCGAACGGAACCTTGCCGAACAGAGATCGCTTCTGGACGAGGCCAAGACACGACTATCCGATGCCTTCAAATCATTGGCGGCCGACGCGCTGGCCGGCAACAATACAGGATTCCTCATCCTTGCCGAGGAGAAATTCAAGGCACTGAAGGATGAAGCGGCTGTCGATCTGGAGACGCGACGAAAAGCGATCGAGACGATGGTGCAGCCGCTCAGCGATACCCTGTCCGCCTATCAGCTTGAGACCAAAGCGCTCGAAGACAAGCGGCTGAGAGAGTACAGTACGGTGGGCGAACAACTGCGCGCCGTGGCGCTGGGTCAGGCGACCCTTCAGGGTGAAACTGCCAAGCTGGTTAATGCCCTGAGATCCCCGCAGGTTCGAGGCCGGTGGGGTGAAATCGCACTGCGGAAAACGGCAGAACTGGCCGGGATGTCGCCTCATTGCGATTTTGTGGAACAGGAGAGTGTGACAACCGAAGAGGGACGCTTTCGTCCCGATATGGTCGTCAAGCTTCCGGCCGGACGAGAGGTTGTGGTGGACTCCAAGGTCCCGCTCGGCGGATTCCTCGAGGCATTGGAATCCAAAACAGATGAGGATCGCGAAAGGGCCCTCCTCAAGCACGCAGCCCAGGTGAACCAGCATGTCGTGAAACTGGCCTCGAAAGAGTATTGGGATCAGTTCGCGGCCGCTCCTGAGTTTGTCGTCCTCTTCATTCCGAACGACTCCTTTCTCGCCGCAGCCGCCGAGAAGGATCCTACCCTGGTAGAATCCGCCATCTCAAAAAAGGTCGTCATCGCCACCCCCACGACCTTTATCGCCCTGCTGCGGGCCATCGCCTATGGATGGCGGCAAGAGCTCGTCGCCGAGAGCGCGCAACGCATCTGTGCCCTGGGACAGGAGCTTGCCGACCGGATGGGGACGCTGGCCGATCACCTGATCAGGGTCGGCGGGGCTATCGGCAAGGCCGTGGAATCGTATAATGGCGCGGTGGCCTCATTCGAGAGCCGCGTCCTTCCATCGGCTAGAAAGTTTCAGGCACTTGGAGCCGGCGGTAAAAAGGAGATCCAGGAGCTGCAAGCGATCGACCAGAAGCCCCGCGCCTTGACCGCATTCGATGTCGATGAGTCAGAATAAATCTGGTCATTCTGCCTCTTCCGTCACTGACCAAACCGACCAGATAGACCATCTTCTGAGGGATTCTTGACATCCCTGTTGGTTGGGGGTAGAGTCAACGCAATAATAGAAGGCGGCGGCGAGAGCCTGCGAGAGCAGACCGAGAGGACGACTGGAACCTTCGCCGACCGTCTGACCTGATCCGGGTTATGCCAGCGTAGGGAGCATCCTGAAAGGGTCGAGGTATCACGCTGGCAGTCTCTTGCCGGCGTGTTTGTGTTTCTGAGGAGGAGTCGCACATGGTCGCACGGATGACTCACGGTAATGGGGACTGCGTGACCCAGATGCACTACGCCCGCGCAGGGATTATCACTCCGGAAATGACCTACGTTGCCGAGCGTGAAGATATCGATGCCGAGGTTGTCAGAGCTGAAGTCGCCAGAGGCCGGCTGATTATTCCCTGTAATATTTATCACAGAAGCCTCGAGCCGATGGGGATCGGGACGGTGGCTACTGTCAAGATCAACGCCAACATCGGTAACTCTGCCCTGACCTCCGAGATCGAAGAGGAGCTGTGCAAACTTATGCTGGCCATACAGTACGGGGCTGATACGGTCATGGACCTGAGCACAGGCGGCAGCATCGACGACATTCGCCTCGCGATGATCGCGGCCAGCCCGGTTCCAATCGGCACCGTCCCTCTCTATCAGGCGGTCGCGAGCGTCGAACAGGTGGAAGACCTCTCCGCTGACGATATGATCGACATGATTGCGCACCAGGCCAAGCAGGGCGTGGACTATATGACGATTCATGCCGGCGTCTTGCGTGAGCACCTGCCGCTCGTCCAATCCCGGATCACCGGGATAGTCAGCCGGGGCGGCGCCCTCATGGCGCGATGGATGCTCGCCCACCAGCAGCAGAATCCGCTGTACACGCATTTTGAGAAGCTCTGTCAGATCTTCCGAAAATACGACGTCAGCTTTAGCCTGGGCGACGGCCTGAGGCCGGGCTGTGCCGCAGATGCATCCGATGCGGCTCAGTTCGCCGAGCTTCGGACCTTGGGCGAGCTTACAAAGGTGGCATGGGCCCACGATGTGCAGGTCATGATCGAAGGGCCCGGTCACGTCCCAATGGACCAGATTGAAATGAACGTGCGGATGGAGCAGGAGATCTGTCAGGAGGCGCCGTTTTACACGCTGGGTCCCCTAGTGACCGATATCGCGCCTGGGTACGATCACATCACGTCAGCGATCGGCGCCGCGATGGCCGGCTGGTACGGCGCCTCGCTGCTTTGCTACGTGACACCGAAAGAGCACCTCGGCTTACCCACGCTGGAAGATGTGAAGCAGGGATGCATCGCGTACAAGATCGCTGCCCATGCGGCCGACATTGCCAGAGGCCGGAAAGGCGCGCGCAATCGCGACGATGCGATCTCTCGTGCCAGGTTTAACTTCGATTGGGAGGGCCAGTTCGCGCTGGCGCTCGATCCCGAGACGGCCCGCGCCAGGCATGATGAGGCCCTGCCCAGCGAGGAGTTCAAGAGCGCCGAGTTCTGCTCGATGTGCGGCCCGAAGTTTTGCTCGATGAAGATCTCGTCGCATCTCGGTGAGTTGTCGAATATCAGTGAGTCATAACGACTAAGGTGTTCAGGCTGAAGGCTCTACCGTACTATTGGTGACGAGTACTAGACCGATCAAGGGCGTGCGTGATGGAAGAACCGGCAGAATGTGATGCGCTCGTCATGATCTCAGTCAGCGAGATTGATGCGAACCTGTACTATGCAACCCGGTTCGCCGCACCCGACCCGTTTATCTTTGTTCAAACGGCGTCGGAAAAGATCGTGGTGATGAGCGACCTGGAGCTGGATCGAGCCAGAAGCCAGGCCAGTGTCGACGCGGTGCTCTCGTATAGCGCGCATGAAGACATGGCGAGGGGGCAGGGCATCGAGACACCCTCTGTTCTGGATGTCCTGGATCTTGTGCTGAAAGAGCGAGGCGCGCGCCGTCTGCAGGTCCCCGGGTACTTCGGTATTGAACATGCCGACGGGTTGCGGGCGCGAGGCTACACACTGTCCGTGAAACGTGAGCCGTTCTTCGAATCCCGGCTGATGAAGAGCGACGAGGAGATCGAGGCGATCACTGCGACACAGCGCGCCACCGAAGAGGCTGTCGGCGCGGCGATCTCAGCGATTCGAGCAGCCAAGGTGCAGAGCGGTGGACAGCTCTATCTTGACGGCGAGCAGCTAACCGCTGAAGCGCTGAAGAAGATCATTCATCTGAAGCTGATGGAGTATGAGTGCGTGGCGCAACACACGATCGTCGCGCCTGGTTTGCAGGGGGTCGATCCTCACCATCATGGCGCTGGTCCAGTAAGGGCTCACGAATCGATTGTGATCGACGTCTTTCCACGGTCAGGACGTACCCGCTACTTTGCCGACATGAGCCGGACTGTCGTAAAGGGGAAAGCCTCGCCAAAACTGCGGGCGATGTATAGTGCGGTGCTGCGCGCCCAGGAATGCGGGATCGCATTGATCAAGGACGGGGCCGAGGGAAGGGCCATACATGCCACGGTGAATGCGGTGTTGGAAAAGGATGGATTCACCACATCGATGCAGGGCGGACGAATGCAGGGGTTCTTTCATGGGACCGGCCACGGGGTCGGCCTCGATATCCATGAGCCTCCCCGTATCAGCCGGGCAGACGGGATCCTGAAAAGCGGCTCCGTGGTGACGGTTGAACCCGGACTCTACTATCTGGACGCAGGGGCCATTCGGATCGAAGACCTTGTGGTTGTCACAGCCGCAGGATGCCGAAATCTGACCAACTTCCCGAAAGGGATTCATGAGTTTGAGATTGAGTGATAACACGCAGGATGTTCTGATTATGATCGCAACAGGTCTGCCGATCGACGAAAGGCGGTGCAAGATGCTTTGCAATGTGCGATTCGAATGAGGTTTCTTGCTTGTAGATCGAATCCAGACGTGGTATAGTTCAATCGACATCCAACACAAAGGTGCGCCATGCGTCAGTCATTAGCTCAGGACATCTTGGACATTCTGTACAGCGATCCGGGTACGCGCCGCTCGCATAAGGATGCCCTCAGCGATTGGATTCTCGATCATCATCTGCACGGCTCCCCCCTCGATGGCATCGCCATCATTCAATATCTGGCTGAACATCACCCGGATATCCTTGCGCGGCTCAAAATCAATACGCATGTCAGAGAAGAAATTGCGCGCGTTCTGGATGCCATTGGCCATACATAATACAACTGGCCGACAGCCGTCCGCCGTCACCCTCATCTCAGGATCACACCGCACGCCCCTCGCGGACTGCTTGCCGCCCAACCCTGGAACATGATCTATGTGATTGGCGATATCCATGGCTGCCTGGAGCCGCTACAGCGCCTCATTGCCCAACTTCCCCTGTCCGAGTCGGATGAAGTCATCTTCCTTGGGGATTACATCGATCGCGGACCAAATTCACGAGGGGTGATCGACTATCTGCTGACGCTACAGGGTCGGTACACCTTCCTGATGGGCAATCATGAGCGCATGTTTCTCGACTTCCTTCAAGGCAAAGAGCGGGCCTTGTTTATGTATAATGGCGGGGCTGCGACATTGGAAAGCTACGGTGGATTCAGCCGAATTCCCGCCGCTCATCTGGCGTTTCTGGACCGCTTACTGCCGTATCATGAAACAGAGGACGCATTCTTTGTCCACGCGGGAATCAGGCCGGAGATTCCGTTGCAGCAGCAAGACCTCAATGATCTTCTGTGGATTCGCGAGGAGTTCTACGCGTATCCTGGGCGATACCCAAAAACCGTCATATTCGGCCATACGCCGATGCGAGAGGTCCTGATGGATGAGGATCGAATCGGCATCGATACCGCTTGTGTCTATGGGAATAAGTTGACCTGTCTGATCCTTCCCTCACGCGACGTGATCCAAGTCCACAACCCTCTTGATATGGATTCGCATGCCGCACTTCCCCGCTACGGTGCCTGAAGCGAGCGATGAGTACGGTTCCTCGCTGGTATGCGCTCCGAACCCGATCTCGGCACGAGAAACGGATACAGGCTCAGATCGATCGTCAAGGCATCGAGGTATTCCTTCCCCTGATTGGCCGCCAGAGCCGCTGGAAGGACCGAACCGTACACGTACAATGGCCGCTGTTTCCCGGCTATTGTTTCGCGCGCTTTAGCTGGCAAGATCGGTTGCGACTGCTGACCACCCCCGGCGTTGTCGAGGTGGTGGGGGTCGGCGGCTGCGGCGTCGCGATTGCGGATACCGAGATCGAGGGGGTGCGGCGCCTGGTCACCAGTGTCCTTCCCGTTGATCCCTACCCATTCCTGGAATCGGGGATGATGGTTGAAGTTCGGCGCGGCCCGCTCATGGGTCTGCGCGGGATACTGGTGCGCAAGGCCAACAGAGCGCGTTTTGTAATCTCGATCAATCTCATTCGTCAAGGCGCATCGGTTGAAATCGATGCCGATGATGTCATCCCGGTATGATGCGCACCTGCCGCCCTCCGCAACATCGTAATCCCGGTCGAGACGTATGCGATCCCCGGTAGATAGCCCCGCCCTTTCATGGTGGAGGGTTGCCAAGCTCCGCTATATGCTCATCGCCGACCGCGTCGTCGAGGTCGGATTGTACGGCCTGATCATCCTTACACCCCTGGCCTTCGGGACCGTCGAGCGCTGGTCGATTGCGCTCGCCGAAATCTGGATCTATACGATCGCCATCGTATGGGGGCTCGGGATGGTCAGTACCGGCGAAATCCGTATCGAGCGGACGGCCCTGAACCTGTGCTGGATCCTGGTTCTGTGTATCGGGCTGTTGCAGGTGATCCCGCTCCCGCTGCAGATGATCAGCTTCATCTCGCCGAAGACGGCGACGCTCTATCAACAGATGGAATTCGATAGCTCATTCGCCGCCTCATGGCACACGCTGTCGCTTGTGCCGTACGTAACCAGACAGGCGCTGACGCGGCTACTGGCCCTGGCGCTTCTTTTCTGGATTGTCGTCAACCATCTGCAGACCCGTGAGCAGATCGATCGAATTATTCGCGTCGTGATCGCGACGGGATTTGGATTGGCCATCTTCGGGATCATCCAGCACGTCGCCGGCAACGGCAAGCTGTACTGGATTCGAGAGCTCACCCAGGGCGGCAGCCTCTTTGGTCCCTACGTCAACTATAATCACTTCGCCGGCTACATGGAGATGGTGATCCCGTTGACGATCGGCTACATCGTGGCGAACAGACGGCCGATATCCGATGGAGCGGAGGGCTGGCGAAGCCGGTTGCTTCAGTGGGGGACCCCGCAGGCCAGTCGATCACTGCTCGCCTTCTTTGGCGGGCTTATCATGTTTGTGGCCTTGCTTCTGACCGGATCACGGGCAGGATTCCTCAGCTTCTTCTGTTCCATCCTCTTCATGGGGTTCCTGCTCTCCGCTCGACGGATGCACAGCAAGTGGCTGTGGGGCATGCTGATCGCATTGGTGGTGCTGGGTCTGGCGTGGGGCATGTGGCTGAGCCCGGACAAAGTTCTGCGGATATTTGCGACGCTGTGGCGCGGGACCGATGATCCCTCGCTCCAGGGTCGTATCCTCGTCTGGCAGGACACCTTACGCATGGGTCATGACTTTCTCTGGATCGGCACCGGCCTGGATACCTACATCTGGGTCTATCCGCTCTATAAGCAGCCGCTTGTCGGCCAGGTCGTCTACGACTATGCCCATAACGACTATTTGCAAGCCTATGCCGAAGGGGGGTTGCCTTTGGTGGCTGTCTTTGTCGTCGCCTTACTCTGGGGCGGGACGCAGTTGCTGAACGGGTGGTCCCAGCATGAGAGGCCGCACGCCAGGGGGTTAGGGCTGGGCCTATTGGCCGGAGTAGTGGCGATGCTGGTCCATAGCATCTACGACTTTAACCTTCACATTCTGGCGAATACCATCCTGTTCGTCCTCTTGTTGGCGTTGGCATCCAGGATCCTCCTCTTCAGGCGTCCGCCTGTCGGCGTGCGGCGTGCATAGCGTCCATAGCGTCGATTGCGTGCGGCGTGGCTGTGTGTATGCGGTGTTATAACGAAAGGAGACTCGACGTATGAAACGAGCCTTAGTCTGCGGTGCCGGCGGATTTATCGGTGGGCACCTGGTAACAAAGCTCAAGCGCGATGGCTACTGGGTGCGCGGCGTCGACATCAAGGCGCACGAGTTTGCGCCTACCCAAGCCGACGAGTTTCTGTTGCGGGACCTGCGCGACCTCGATGATTGCCGTCGGGCACTGACCCTTCAGGACGGGACCTTCGATGAGGTCTATCAGCTTGGCGCCGACATGGGCGGTATGGGTTTTATCTCTCGTGCAGAGTGCGAGGTACTGCATAACAATGCCCTGATCAATCTCCACATGACCCATACGGCCGCCGAGGCGGGGGTCGCCCGCTACTTTTTCTCGTCTTCAGTCTGCATCTATCGGGATATGCATCCGGATGAGCCCCCCGTGACCGAGGATGACGCCATCCCAGCCAACCCCGACAACGAATACGGCTGGGAGAAATTCTATGCCGAGCGGGTGGCCATGGCCTACGGACGCCGGTATCCGATGTTGGTGCGCGTTGCACGATTCGAGAACTGTTACGGTCCGCAGGGGACCTGGACCGGCGGCCGCGAAAAAGCGCCGGCGGCCCTGTGTCGAAAGGTGGCCAAGGCAGAGGACGGCGGGACCATTGAGGTGTGGGGTGATGGGGCGGCCATCAGGGTCTTTACCTATGTGGACGACCTGGTCGACGGAATCGTCACCCTCATGCACTCAGACCTGGACGGTCCTGTCAATCTGGGAAGCGATACGCGAGTGACGGTAGCCGATCTGGTGCGAACGGTGATCGAGGTATCCGGAAAGCGCCTAAACGTCAAATACGTACCAGGCCCTGTGGGAGTCCATGCCCGTAATTTCAGTAAGGCGCGCATGGCGTCGCTGGGATGGAAGCCCAAGGTGTCGCTTCAAGAAGGGATATGCCGTACCTATGCGTGGATCCAAGAGCAGGTCATGGCACAGCGAGACCCTTCCGGCGCTGCGTGAGCATGCTCCGCTAGTGCTTATCTGCTTAAGTCTATGTAATTAAGGTTAGTATTGACTGAGCTGGCTTAATCATGCTAGACCGATAATAAAGATTAGGCAGCTCTCCCTCATCGCTTCGGGATGATATTCGGCCCTGTAAGTGAGAGGGCGAATCCGTATCCGGCTACGCTCAGTTGACTGAGTTGTCTCGCTTTTCTCGCTGGGCTGGCTCGTCTCGCTGTGCGTGCAGACGCAACGACGCAATGAGTGCGACGCCCTGACCGATACAATATCAGAATGCAGGACCCCAAATAGGTGATGACGGGAAGACCGATGGAATTTCTTGCGGTGATGGAATTTCTCATTAGAACCTTTCAACGTGAGGATATTGATTTTGCGTTGATCGGGGGATTGGCCTTACAAGCGGCCGGCATTACCCGGACGACATGCGATATTGATTTGCTGATCCTGCGTGAGAACAAGGAAAAAGTGAAAGAGATAATGTGTAGACATGGCTATGAGATCCTTCACGAGAGCGAAGATGTGATCACGCTCTATGGCCAGAGAGTAGAATTGGGAAGAGTAGATTGTTTGCTTGCTCATCGGAAATACGCCGTGGCGATGTTGGGGAGGGCCGAGAAACAGGAGATTTTCGGTGGCAAGTTCAAGATTAAGGTGACGAGAATAGAAGACCAGATAGGCCTCAAAGTGCAATCCAGTTCCAACGACCCGCAGCGTATGTATCAAGACATGGCGGATATCGAGTCGTTGATGAAGATCTGCTCTTGCAATCTGGATATGGATTTGGTCAGAGAGTATTTCAGAATCTTCAGCAGGGAAGAAGAGTTAGATGCGGTACTCAAGAGGATCAGAGATGCTGAACAGTGATGAAAAACAAGAAATGCTTGAAGATGGAAAAGACAGGCATCGCAGGGATCGTTTTCGGGCCGTCAAAGAAACGCCTATGCCGCCTCTATCCTTCGACGAGTACTTGCGCTTTTTGAATCAGGTACAGGATCTGTTCTCGCCTTTTGAGATCTCTCACCGAATCACGCGGACTGCACACAACAGGCTTTAGGAAGAATATCATCTCGCAGGCCCACGCCGCCCGCAACCAACGCAAGACGCAACAAGATCCCCATTCCCCAGTTAAAAGTGGTATGGTCCTCATGGAAGAGGGGTATAATACGCAAGGAGGAAGGCAATGGAAAGGATTGTGAGAATCCATATTGAGAAGCTGCCGGAGGGTGTCTACCTGGCCACCTCCGGCGCTATACCAGGTCTGGTCGCACAAGGGCGAACGGTGGCAGAAACATTAGAGATCGCCAGAGATGTGGCCCGAAGGCTACTGGAAGCCCGGGCCGAGCGCCAGGAGGTGAGTTCGCTTCCGCCGGCCGAAGAGGTTGTGGAATTCCCCTTGGTCGTCAATATCTAAGTCATGGGACGGTTGGCTGGGTTCCGATGTCGTGAGGTCATCAAGCGACTGAAAAGACGTGGGTTTGCGTTCGATCGTCATGCTGCCGGCAGTCATGAGATCTACTATAACGCTACAACAAACCGCTATACGACGGTTCCCAATCACCCAGGGGACATACCGGAAGGAACATTGCACGCAATCCTGAAACAAGCTGGGATTGATCCTGAAGATTTTCTCGCCTCATGAAGTTTCTTGAAATTTCGACCTCTAACCATAAGCTATCACGTCTTGATATTCCAGGTGCGGCTATTTCGCGTTTCTGCCCGACCCAATAGACGCAACTAACGCAATCGACGCCGCACTCAACGAACGCCGCCCGATAGCCTTGAAAGTCTTCTTGTCTTTGGTATACCAGTACAGGTATAATAATCATGGTATCCCAAGAAAAACGCTCGCGCCGTCTACACCGTGAAGTTTGAGGAAGCCGTGTTTGTCCTGCACTGCTTCCAGAAGAAGAGCAAGCGCGGAATCGTCATGCCGAAAGAGGACATGGACATAATTCGCGCCAGACTGACAGTGGCCGAGACGCTTGCAAGGGAGCTACGAAATGAAAAAAAGGCTCATTAATAGTATCGAGGTGCAACGCAGCTCTGGCAATGTGTTTGCTGACCTGGGCCTGCCGAATCCCGACAAGCTCAAGATCAAGTCCGGTTTGGTGATCGAAATCACCCAGGCCGTGCGCAAGCTGGGCTTGACGCAAGAAGAAGCCGCCAGCCGCATGGGGATCACCCAGCCGAAAGTGTCCGGCATGATGCGCGGCGACTTTGCCAACTTGTCCGAGCGCAAGCTGATGGACTGCCTGAACCGGCTTGGCTACGACATCGAAATCAAGGTGAAGCCGGCTGCGGAGCCGGTCGGCCACCTTGTGCTGGCTGTCGCTTGACCGGGCTCAGGCAGCACCTCGCCCCGCTGCGTCACCGCCCGCAGCCATTGGCAATCGCCGCCGCACGCAATGAACGCAATCGACGCGATGACGCAACCAACGCAGTGACACTCTGGACACGGTCCCTCCTTTGGCCTATAGTGACTACAGGTTCTCTCAATCATGGCGGAATCCTGTTGCTCTCACTCGGGTCAGGATGCGTTCTTGGTCCCTGGCATAATCGGTTCAAAGTTGATGACAAAGCAGGAGGCGAGCAACTATGAAATTTACGCGGATCACCGTGAACCCTCGCCAGATGGGAGGAGTTCCCTGCGTGCGTGGGTTGCGCATCCCGGTGGCGACAGTCGTCGGAATGGTTGCGGACGGTATGAGTACAAAGGAGATACTGAAGGCCTATCCGGACCTTCGGCCGGAGGATATCCGTGAAGCCTTGCAGTATGCTGCGGAAGCTGTCAGCGAGCGTGAACTCCCCCTGACGATCCCGGCATGAAGTTTCTGGTCGACAATGCCCTGTCACCAGTGGTAGCCGAGGGTCTCCGAAAGAGCGGACATAATGCGGTCCACGTACGCGACTATGGAATGCAAGAAGCGGAAGACGAGGTTATTTTTGATCGTGCTGCCCGTGAGGATCGCGTGATCGTCTCAGCGGATACCGATTTCGGAACCCTACTAGCTCTCCGCCAGGCGAACAAACCGTCCGTGATCCTCTTCCGGCGGCTGGTTGCACGAAGACCAGAGGCCCAGGTCCGTCTTCTTAACTCTAACCTGCGGGAGGTCATCGAATCACTCGGGAGCGGGGCAGTGGTTGTGATTGAGCAGACGCGCCTGCGCGTACGACCGCTGCCGATCGGTACAGAGGAGGATCCGAGCGAACAGTAGCCTAAGGGAAATCCTTCCCATCTCCTCAAGTAAGTCATCGCGTCTTGGTCTTCCAGGTGTGGCAGTGTCGTATTTCTGCCGAACCCAACAAACCCAATGGACTCGACAACGCAATCCTCTCGCTGGGCCGGATCGTCTCGCTGAACTTATGAAAGTTTCCCGCTTCGAAGACCTGACCGTATGGCAGCGAGCGACGTCCTTAGCCGTAGAGATCTATGCCGCGTCGAAAGATGGCGAGTTCAGTCGCGACTTTGGGTTGCGCGATCAAATACGAAGGGCGGCGGTGTCGATTGCATCAAACGTGGCCGAGGGCAAGGAGAGGGAGACAGTACCCGAGCTGATCAGACACTTGTATATCGCCAAAGGATCTGCGGGCGAACTCAGGACCCAGTTGATAATAGCCGAGCGGATTGGATACCTACACGCGGAGCACGCCTGGAGCCTGGCGAAGGAAGTGGAGGAAATCAGCGCGATGCTTGGTGCGTTGATCCGAAGCCTGAAAGGGCAGTCTCGGTAGTCTCGCTTTTCCCGCTCGTCCCGCTCGTCCCGCTCGTCTCGCAGAGCAACGACGCAACAGACGCCATAAACGCCACGACCGCCCAAGACATAACTCGTGTACGTGTGATAAAGATTGCTGACGTGGCACCACAGTTGATACAATCATCTTTAGTGCGTCCCCTCGTGAACGAAAGGATCTGGTGTGGCTGGGCCGTTACGGTATGATCGCCATGCAATCAGGCGCATGAAATGGCGAAAGATCTCAGAACAGGAAGTTGAGACGGTCCTTGGCCACCCCGATAGGCTTGAACAAACGGAGCGTGGGCGCATCAATGCCTTCAGACAGATCGGCGCTCGATATCTCAAGGTTACATATAAAGAGTACCCGAACGGACTTCTCATTATCAGCGCCGTGGATAAAAGCGACTAGAACCGGAGAATCGGCATGAAAATAGAATATAGCAAGTCGGCGGACGCCCTCTACGTGTACTTTAAGCAGGCTGAGGTGGCCAAGAGCAAAGAAGTAGAGGAGGGGGTTGTGATCGATCTTGATGCCGACGGTCACCTGATCGGAATCGAAATCCTTGATGCGAGTATTCGCATTGGCCTTCGAGACTTGGTCAACGTCAGCATTGAGAACCTTCCCCTGGAGATGGTCGGACAAAGCTAACGAGTGTGGCTCATTCGGCCACAGAGACAGACTCTATCGTCTCGCGGCCCAACCCATGCCCCACGCCATAGACGCAATCGACGCCGCAAGCAACGCACGCGATAGTCTCGCCCGTCTCGCTCGTCTCGTCAGTCCCGCAGACCCCATCGACGCGATGACGCAATCGACGCAATCGACGCAACAGACGCGCTAGTCTCGCTCATCCCGCTTTTCTCGCTGGGCTGGATCGTCTCGCCAGACCAAACAGCAACTGTGTTCGATGTCAAGAGGTAGACGCGAGATTTTCTCTCCACGGGGTCTGATGCTTCACCATCGCATTCAGGATGAGCAGCAGCTTATGCATACACGCCGTCAGCGCCACCTTCGTGGCCTTGCCGGCCGCCCGCAGCCGGGCGTAGAACGCCT
>Ga0080064_1000330_pt1 | contig 135094 bp, 120 predicted proteins | sample Subgrocontami54m_FD_69260 | JGI IMG/M metagenome (GOLD analysis project Ga0080064, IMG submission 69260) | Subsurface groundwater microbial communities from S. Glens Falls, New York, USA - GMW46 contaminated, 5.4 m (SPADES assembly) (version 2) ...
GGGGGGGGGGGGGGGGAGGGGCTGCGGTGTGTGCCCGCGCTTTTGTTCGCCCCCCCCCCGGGGGGGGGGGGGGGGGGGGGGGGGGGGTATTTTCTTGCGCCGTGATTTGTTGCGTACCCCCCTCCCGATCAATGCCGGCAAGCCGGCATTGATCGACCTCCCCCTCAAGGGGGGAGGTGAAAAAGAATGCCGGTTCGTGCCGCAATCGCATGGAAAGAAAAATCACAATCGCCAGCCGGAATGCAGCGCGACGATGCCGCCGGTCATCTGTTGATACGACACGCGGCGGAATCCCGCACCGCGGATCATTTCCGCGAACACCTTAGGCTTCGGGAAGCGCCGGATGGATTCGACGAGATAGCGGTAAGCCTCCGCGTCGCCGGTCACCGCGCGGCCAAGCGCCGGGATCACGTTGAAGGAATAGAGGTCATACAGCGCGTCCAGGCCCGGCACATCGACGCTGGAAAATTCCAGGCAGAGAAACCGCCCGCCGATCTTCAGCACCCGGTGCGCTTCGCCCAGCGCCGCCTCGATCCGCGGCACGTTGCGGATTCCAAAAGCGATTGTCACGGCATCGAAGCTGCGGTCGGGGAAGGGCAGGGCCTCGGCATTGCCTTCGACGAAGCTCACGGCGTCTTCGCGCCCTTGCTCCGCCGCGCGCTCGCGCCCGGCGGCCAGCATCTCGTTGTTGATGTCGGCTACCGTCGCGCGGGTGTTAGGTCCGCCCGCCTTGACCACGCGCAACGCGACATCGCCGGTGCCGCCTGCCACATCAAGCAAGGCAAAAGCCCGGTCGGTCTTGGGCGGGTTCACGGCGGTCACCAGCGCGTCCTTCCAGGCGCGGTGCAGGCCCCCGGACATCAGGTCGTTCATCAGGTCGTAGCGGCGCGCGACCGACGAGAAAACGCCGTCCACAAGCCCCTGCTTGTCGGCAAGCGGCACGTCCTTGAAGCCGAAATGGGTCTGGTTGCCGCCTGGGCGCATGGCCATTTTGTCCTTTTCCGCGAGGACCATAGCGCGGAAGCACGGAGGGCGCTATCTACCTTCCCTCTCCCCTTGAGGGAGAGGGTGCCGAGCCGCTGTTAGGCGGCGAGGCGGGTGAGGGGGCCTCTTCGAAAGAGGCGCAACGCCGGAGTTATACGAGGCGACCCCCTCACCCGGTTCTCGCTGCGCTCGAACCACCCTCTCCCACGAGGGGAGAGGGGAAGAGAAAAAACCATGCCCGAGCTTCCCGAAGTCGAGACGGTACGGCGCGGCCTTGAGCCGGTGATGGACGGCGCGCGTTTCAGCAAGGTCGAGGCGCGGCGGCAGGATTTGCGCTGGCCGTTGCCGGCGGGGTTCGCCTCGCATCTCGAAGGCAAAACCGTGAAGGGCCTCGGCCGTCGGGGCAAATATCTGCTGGTCGATCTGTCCTCCGGCGACGTGCTGATGATGCATCTCGGCATGTCCGGCTCGTTCCATGTCTTCCAAGGCGGGGGCGAGAAGAACACCGCCCACTACCATCATGAACGCGCGAAGCACGCCGCGCACGATCATGTGGTGTTTCATATGTCGAACGGCGCCATCGTCACCTTCAACGATCCGCGCCGTTTCGGCTTCATGAAGCTCACGCCGCGCGACAAGCTCGACGACCATCCGTTGATGAAGGCCATGGGGCCGGAGCCGCTGGGTAATGCATTCGATGCCGCGATGCTGGCGCGCGCCTGCAAAGGCAAGAAGACGTCGCTGAAAGCCGCGCTCAGCGATCAGAAGGTCGTGGCGGGGCTCGGCAATATTTACGTTTGCGAGGCGCTGCATCGTGCGCATCTGTCACCGAAGCGTATGGCGTCGACCATCGCTACAAAATCGGGCGAACCGAACGAACGCGCCGCTGCGCTGGTCGATGCGATCAAGGCGACGCTGAAGGATGCGATCGAATCCGGAGGCTCATCGCTGCGCGATCATCGCCGCACGGATGGCGCGCTGGGGGATTTCCAGCACAATTTCCGGGTTTACGACCGCGAGGGTAAGCCGTGCCCCACACGCGGCTGCAAAGGCACGATCAAGCGCATCGTGCAGACGGGACGTTCCACCTTCTATTGCCCGAGCTGTCAGAAGTAATTTTTTGTCATTCCGGGGCGCGGCGCAGCCGCGAACCCGGAATCAGACACACATGCCGGGCGTGCCTCTGGATTCCGGATAGCCTCGCAGAGCGAGGCTTCCGGAATGACGGATTGGAAATAAACTTATCCCCGCCTCCAAATCCGCACTTATGTTGATCGCGTTGGCGGCACGGGATCGGTGCCGCTTATTAGTGCCCGATCTCGGTTACCCGAGATCGAGGTGGAGCGCCGGGAGGCGCCGCCCGGAGCACCAACCGGGCGGAACGCCTCGCAAGCGTTCCGGTGGGCCTCGCAAGTCCACCAAGGGCGTCTCGCAAACGCCCTGGCGCCTCCCGGCGCTCCATCCCCTTTTTGAAGGGGCGGGAAAAAGGGAGACGGCGTGCCCGCGCCGCAAAGAATAGGGCCGGCGGAGCTATGCGTCATGCTGAGGTGCGAGCGTAGCGAGCCTCGAAGCATGACGCCGCCGCATCCTTCGAGGCCCGTGCTTTCGCACGGGGCACCTCAGGATGACGGCTCAAAGTCGCTGTTTGAAAATTGAAACCTATGGGCCGTTATCGCCCCGGCGCGACAGAATGGCGGCTTCGTCCAGATCAAGCTCACGTTCCAGCCGCCGCCGCGCCTCGGCGGTGATGCTTCCTTCCTGCAAAAGCATATAGAGATGTTCGCGCTCCGCGCGGATGAGATCGAGCTCCAGCTTCGCCACGATCGTGCTCAGGTCGTCGCCCACCTGACGACGGCGATGGCCGTAGCGGGTGCGCAACAGGTCGGCCACTTCGCCGGATATCTTTTCGCCGGATTGCAACTCGTCGAGCCGGCGCAGCCCGACATCGAGCGCCGTCCTGCGCGCGGCAAGCTCGGCGTCCTGCTCTTGCTGGCGCTCTATCTCAACGTCGCGCGCCAATCCGAGCCAGTTGATCACCGTTGGCAGCAGCAAACCCTGTCCGACCAGCGTGATGACGATGACGCCGAAGGTCACGATGAGGATCAAGTCGCGGTAGGGAAACGGCTGGCCATTCGCGAGCGTCAGCGGGATCGCCAGCGCGGCCGCAAGCGACACCACCCCGCGCACGCCGATGAAGGCGAGCACGAAAGCCTGCTGCCAGGGCGGGGAAGGATCGCGGCGCGCGAGCGATGGGCTGAGCCAGCGCGGCAGATAGACGGCGGGAAACACCCAGATGAAGCGCGCCACGATCACGATGACGGTGGTAAGCAGGACGGCGGTGACGATTTCGCGGACGGAAAATTCCTCCATGCGGCCGAGCACCGTGCGCGCCTGCAAGCCGGTGACGAGGAAGACAAAGCCCTCGATCAGATAGATGATCAGGTCCCAGAAGAAGATGCCCTGGAGGCGGGTCGCGGACGTGATCAGCAGCGGACCTTTCCAGCTCACGTAAAGTCCCGCTGCGACGGTGGCCAAGACGCCCGAGCCGCCGAGATGTTCGGGCACCCAATAGGCGAGATAGGGCGTCATCAGCGACAGCGTGATCTCCACGCGCGGATCGCGCGCCCAGCGGCGGAGGTGCAGCGCGGCCCAGCCGGCGAAGATGCCCCAGGCGATTTCGCCCACGACAATGACGGCGAAAGTCCCGGCCGCCGCACCGAAGGAAAAGACGCCGGTGCTGATGGCGACCACCGCGAAACGGTAGAGGATCAACGCCGTGGCGTCGTTGGCGAGACCCTCTCCCTCCAAAACTAGCAGCAAGCGGCGCGGGATTCCCAATTTCCGCGCGACGGCCAACGGCGCCACTACATCGGGCGGCGCGACAATGGCGCCGATGAGGAAGCCGATGGCCCATTCAAATCCGAGAACCCAATGCACCGCCGCGGCGACCACGCAGGTGGTGAACACCACGCAGCCGAAGGCCAAGAGCGCGATCGGCCGGAGATTGAAGCAGAACTCGCGCCAGCTCATGCCGACGCCGGCCGCGTAGATCAGCGGCGGCAGGATCACCAGCAGCACGAGTTCCGGGGCAAGCTCGATGGCCGGCAGGCCGGGTATGAGCGCGAGCAGGATTCCGGCGATCACCAGCAAGATGGACGGCGCGATATTCAGCCGCCGCGCCAGGATGGCGACGACCACAAGCACCGCCAGCAACAGCAGCAGAGTTTGAACGGTCGCCGTCATCTGATCCACTTCCTGCTAAAGCGCGGTGGCTGCGATATTCACCATGAGAGCGATGAGCGTCACGTTGAACAGGAAGGAAACGATGGCATGCGCCGTCACCGTCTTGCGGATGCGGCGAGACGACACCGCCACGTCGGAAACCTGGAACGTCATGCCGATAACGAAGGAGAAATACACGAAGTCCCAATAGTCCGGCTTTTCGCCGCCAGGGAAATTCAAACCGCCTGGCCGATTCTCGGCATAGAACTCATGCGCGTAGTGAATGGCGAAGATGGAATGGATGAGAGTCCATGAGAGAAAAATCGTTATGAGGGCCAAAAGAAGTTGCCAGGACTTGGTGTCTGTTTTGCCCTGCGCGCCGCCAAGCTGCGCGACGATGGCCGCAAGAGTCGCCAGTGCGGCGGCGACCGTGAGCATCAGGATCACGCCGCGGCCCTCGTCCTCGTTCTTCGCATGTTGTAGGATGTGACCGGCGTGCGAGCGGGCGATCGTCCAGTAAACGATAGCGAGATAGAGCGTAACGCCCAGGTCCCAGCCGACCAGGGCTTTGGTCGTCAGCCGCAATTCGGCGGGCATCGCAATGGCCACGCCGATGCCCAGCAAGACGGAAATAATGAGTTTCGGGCGTGCTTGCAGGATCCGCAGAAATTTCGGCAGTTGGCGCGATGCATTCCGCTTCGCGGCTTTCATGGCTCAGGCCCGCCGGTTGGCGACGAAATGCGCTGCGGCGCGCAGCGTCGCGGCCTTCTCACCAAACTCGGCGAGTGCCGACTCTGCCGTCGCCACCAGTGACGTGAGCCGCTCCCGCGCGCCGTCCCGGCCGAGAACGGCGACCAGCGTGGCCTTGCCGGCGGCGGCATCCTTGCGCGTCGCTTTGCCGAGCGTCACGGGGTCGCCTTCGAGATCGAGAAGGTCGTCGGCGATCTGGAATGCTTGACCGAGCGCAGAGCCGTATCGGTCGAGCGCGGCCAACGCTGCGGGTGACGCATTGCCAAGGATCGCTCCCATGCGGCAGGCGGCGCGCAGCAGCGCGCCGGTTTTCATGGTCTCAATCGTCGTAACTTCCTTCTCACTTACTCCGCGCGGCTGCCCATCGCCGAAGCGGCCTTCGGCGGCCAGGTCGAGAATTTGGCCGCCCGCCATGCCGCCGAGACCGGCCGCGCGCGCCAGTTCCGCCACCAGCGCAATTCGCACCGCCGGGTCGGGATGCGTCTCCGGCCGCGAAAGAAGATCGAAAGCAAACGTGAGCAAAGCGTCCCCCGCGAGGATCGCGGTGGCTTCATCGTATGCCTTGTGCGCGGCCGGACGCCCGCGCCGCACGGCGTCGTCATCCATGGCAGGCAGGTCGTCATGGATCAGCGAATAGGCGTGCACGCATTCCACCGCCGCGCCGGTCATCAGTGCGTGGCGATGCTCGGCGCCGAACAGGCGCGCCGTCTCGACCACGAAAAACGGGCGCAGCCGCTTGCCGCCTGAAAGGCTCGCATAGCGCATGGCGTCGAGTAGCCGTGCCGGGCGCGCCACCTCGCCATCCTGCGCAACGCGCGTCAGGAGGCTATCGAGCAGCGCTTCGGTCTCGGCGGCTATGGCGGCAAGCCGGGACTCGAAAACGCTGTCCGCGCCCTGGTTGGCGGTGGCAGCGGAAGCTGGCATCTAATGGAGATGCCCGAGACGCGGCGCATCCGTCAAGCCGCGTGCGGGCCGGATAGGCGGCACAGAATAGGATAGTCTCGAATCGATGGGATGGCTGCGGCAGTCAGCGAATAAGAGCCGCCGCTCGCGCGTACTGCGCGCGGGCCTTTTCATTCTGCTCGCGCTCTTGCTGCTGCCTTACGCGCTTGTCGTGCTCTACCGCTTCGTCAATCCGGTTTCGACGCTGATGGTATGGCGGTGGCTGACCCTCCAGCGGGTCGAGCGCAGCTACGTTCCTTTGGCGGCCATTTCTCCCTTCCTGCCGCTGACCGTCATCGCCGCCGAGGATGGCCGCTATTGCAGCCATCGGGGCGTGGATTTCCAGGAGCTGCGGGGAATTGTCGAGGAAGCGGAGGATTTCGAGGGGCTGCGCGGCGGCTCGAGCATCACCCAGCAGACGGTGAAGAACCTGTTCCTCTGGCATGGCCGCAGCTACGTGCGGAAGGCGTTGGAATTGCCTCTGGCGCTGTGGGCCGATCTCGTGCTGCCGAAGCGGCGGGTGCTGGATATCTATCTCAATATCGCGGAATGGGGCCCGAGCGGCCAATTTGGGGCCGAGGCCGCGGCGCGGCAGGCCTTCGGCAAGCCGGCGCGCAATCTGACGGCGGGGGAGGCGGCCGTGCTCGCCGCTGTGCTGCCCAACCCGGCGCGGCGCAATGCCCGTCAGCCAACTCCGACTGTCCGGCGGCTCGCAGGGGTCTATGCGGCCCGCGCCGCCGCCTCACCCTGGCTCGGCGACTGCATCCGGCCGCGCCGCACCCCCTAGTTTTCGGGGGAACCTTCCTCTATAAGCCCCCACTCATCCAATTCCAGACGCTTAGGCGCCCATTGCCGGCGTCCGTTCGAGGAGATTTCCCGTGGCCGTTCCAAAAAGAAAAACCTCGCCCTCCAGACGCGGAATGCGCCGCTCCGCCGATGCGCTGAAGAAGCCCGCCTATATCGAGGATAAGGATTCCGGCGAATTGCGCCGGCCGCATCACATCGATCTGAAATCCGGCAAGTACAAGGGCCGGCAGGTTCTCAAGCCCAGGAAGGCTGAGGTCTAAGCCTGCCTTTCAGCCATAGGCCAACGGCCGTCACGAAGAGGTTGATCCCATGTTTCTGATCGGGTTCCCCCTGCTGATCATCCCCTTCGTGATCTACAACATGTTCGCGTTTTTATTCGGCGTCATCAATTGGACGACGCCGATTACGTCCGTTCAGATCATTTCCGGCGGCGTATGGCAGATCGCGCCGGGCGATCTGCTGATCGCTTTCACCATCGTCATCCTGTTCGTGGAGATGTTGAAAGCTACCCGGATCGGGGTAAGAACCATCATCGACCACATGCTGTCGATGGTCGTCTTCATCGCCATGATCGTGGAATTTTTACTGGTGCGTCAGGCCGCGACGTCGACGTTCTTCCTTTTGATCGTGATTGCCTTTGTCGATGTGCTGGGAGGCTTCACGATCAGCGTGCGCACGGCGCAACGCGATATCGGCATCGAAACGGCCGATCGGATCGTCTCTCAATAATATTTAGAAAAGCCGCTCAGGCGAAACGATTGCGCCCGTTCATCGGCGCCGGCTTCAGCGATGCCTCGTAGGCGTGGGCTGCGGTGGAGGGCTCAGCCCGCCGCCGATCCCGCGTCTGCGGCTCCCGCTGCTGGCTGGCGATGAGATGTGCCAGGAAGGACGCGGCAGGGCGCCCGTTCGGGCTCGACCAAGCCGGATGAGAAGTTAACGGCTGTACCGGAACCAAGGCGCGTCCAGGCTCGACGGACGCAGATAGGGACAGCCGCGCAGCGGATTCTCCAAATCTGTCCCGGACCATGGCGCGCTCCTGTATCGTTTCGGGACGATGAGGTCCCTTTGATCAAGAAGTCGCAATCGGCGTGCCAGCGGGCCGCCTGACGTTCCAACCTTTGCCGCAGGAATGAGTTCCGACTGGCGCGGTTTGACCGCGCTATTTGTTCTCTTTGTCGCTCAGGCGATCGAGCCGCTTCTGCATCTCGTCGAGCTGGCGTTTGAGCTCATCGATGTCGGCCTCGCCGCGCGAAGAGGATTTTTCGGTATCCTCATTCTGATTTTCCCGGCGCGTGAACGGCGTGAACATGGAGAAAGCGCGCTCGAACATTTCCATGTTGCGGCGCGCCTGTTCCTCGAGCGTGCTGAAGCCGCTGGCGCCGAAAGCCTTGGCCATCTGCTCGCGCATCTTCTCCTGCTCACGGGTCAGCGAGCTGATCGACATTTCAAGAAAGCGCGGCACCAGCGTCTGCATGCTGTCGCCGTAGAAGCGGATGAGCTGCCGCAGGAAAGCGATCGGCAGAAGGCTTTGGCCTTCCTTGTTTTCCTGCTCGAAGATGATCTGGGCCAGCACGGACCGGGTGATGTCGTCGCCGGTCTTGGCGTCGTACACGACGAAATCCTCACCTTCCTTGACCATGACGGCGAGGTCTTCGAGCGTCACATAGGTGCTGGTGCCGGTGTTATAGAGCCGCCGGTTGGCGTATTTCTTGATCGTGATAGGTTCTTCGGACTTTGCCATATCGGAGGATGTTGGTTCCTGCCTTGTTGCCGTGGACAGGATAACCATTTTCTTTCGGGCCGGGCCACCGTTTTGTCACGATGCCGTCGGAACAGTCGGTTAGGCGGACCATACCCGCGACAGGCATCGCTCTTGCATGGCAGACCTTGATAACAGGAGTTTCCGATGAAAGACGACATTGTCATCGTCAGCGCCGCCCGCACGCCTGTAGGTGCCTTCAATGGGGCGCTTGCCAGCCTGCCCGCCCATGAGTTGGGCAAGGTGGCGATCAGGGCCGCCCTCGATCGCGCGGGAATTCAGGCCGACCAGGTCTCCGAAGTCATCATGGGCCAGATCCTCACGGCCGGTCAGGGGCAAAACCCCGCGCGGCAGGCTTCGGTCGCGGCCGGCATACCGGTTCAGGCTCCGGCCTGGGGGGTCAACCAGCTCTGCGGTTCCGGGCTGCGCGCGGTCGCGCTTGGCTATCAGGCCATCCTCAACGGCGACTCCGAGATCGTGGTGGCCGGCGGCCAGGAGTCCATGAGTCAGGCCCCGCACTGCGCTCATCTGCGCAATGGCGTGAAGATGGGCGACTTCGACATGATCGACACCATGATCAAGGATGGGTTGTGGGATGCCTTCAATGGCTACCACATGGGCAATACCGCCGAGAACGTCGCCAAACAATGGCAGATCACGCGGCAGCAGCAGGACGAGTTCGCGGTCAAATCGCAGAACAAGGCCGAGGCGGCGCAGAAGGCGGGCCGTTTCAAGGACGAGATCATTCCGGTGACGGTGAAGAGCCGCAAGGGCGATGTGGTCGTCGATACGGACGAGTATCCGAAACACGGCACCACGATTGAGGGAATTTCCAAGCTGCGCCCCGCCTTCGACAAGGAAGGCTCGGTGACGGCCGCCAATGCATCCGGCATCAATGACGGCGCAGCGGCGGTGGTGCTCATGAAGGCGAGCCAGGCTCAGAAGGAAGGCCGCAAGGTGCTGGCGCGCATCGTCTCCTGGGCGCATGCAGGCGTCGATCCGTCGATCATGGGAACGGGGCCGATCCCCGCCTCGCGCGCGGCTTTGAAAAAGGCCGGCTGGAAAATCGAAGACCTCGATCTGATCGAAGCGAATGAGGCTTTCGCGGCGCAAGCCTGTGCGGTCAACAAGGACCTCGGCTGGGATACCTCGAAGGTCAACGTCAACGGCGGCGCGATCGCGCTCGGCCATCCGATCGGCGCGTCCGGCGCGCGGGTGCTGACCACGCTGCTGTTCGAAATGGGAAGGCGTGACGCCAAGAAGGGACTCGCGACGCTCTGCATTGGCGGCGGGATGGGCATCGCCATGTGCGTGGGGCGGTAAGCTATGGCACGCGTTGCGGTGGTCACCGGCGGCACGCGCGGGATCGGGGCGGCGATAGCAAAGGCGCTGCAAGCGGCGGGTTACAAGGTCGCGGCGAGCTACGCGGGCAACGACGAGGCCGCGCAGAAGTTCAAGGCGGCAACGGGTATTCCCGTCTACAAGTGGGACGTCTCGTCCTATGACGCCTGCGCCGCGGGGCTTAAGCAAGTCGAAACCGACCTCGGGCCGATTGATATCCTGGTCAACAATGCCGGCATCACCCGCGACGGCATGTTTCACAAGATGACAGTCGAGCAGTGGCGCGCGGTCGTCGACACCAATCTCAATTCGCTCTTCAACATGTGCCGCCCGGTGATCGAGGGCATGCGCGACCGCAAGTTCGGGCGTATCATCAATATCTCATCGATCAACGGCCAGAAGGGGCAGATGGGGCAGGCGAATTATTCCGCCGCCAAGGCTGGCGAGATCGGCTTCACCAAAGCGCTGGCGCAGGAAAACGCCCGCGTCGGCGTCACTGTCAACGCTATCTGTCCGGGTTACATCGGCACCGAGATGGTGCAGGCCATGCCGCAGGAAGTGCTGCAGAAGCGCATCATTCCCCAAATCCCGGCAGGGCGGCTCGGCACGCCGGAGGAAGTTGCGCGTTGCGTGATTTTCCTCGCCGCCGACGACGCCGGTTTCATCACCGGCTCCACGCTGTCCGCCAATGGTGGGCAATACATGGTTTGAGTTTCAGGACGTTCTCGACTCGCCTTTTACGTGTAATCATATATTATTTTCCCCCTGAATAAGGGGGGTGTCATTGGCTGACCGGCCTAAGTTCGAGATTGGCCTGACGATGGCCGGCGCCATTTCCGCCGGCGCCTATACCGCTGGCGTCATCGATTTTATTTTTGAGGCGCTAGACGCCATCGAAGACGTACGGGCGCAACGCGACACCGGCTATCTGACGGCAGGTTTGCCTGGCGAAAAATTGGTATTCGACCCGCCGCATGACGTGTCGATCAGCACCATGTCCGGTACCTCGGCGGGAAGCATGGTGACCGCGATCGTTGCTACCATTCTCGGCACACGCATCAAGCCGGTCAGTTCTGCCCGCAAGGTGCAAGCTACTACCCCGACTGGCAATCCGCTGTACGACGCCTGGGTGCAGCAAATCCACTATGACAAGCTACTGTCGACTGACGATTTGGAAGGCGGCCGCAATGTGCTGTCGCTGCTGAATTCGCGGGAACTTGGCGAGATCGTGAAGCGGACGCTTAGTTCCGCTGCCAAGCGCGATTACATCAGACCTTATGTCGCCAAGAAGCTGCCGATTTTTTTCTGCGTCAGCAACCTGCGCGGCGTTCGCTATTCGCTGGAGCTCGACGTCGCAAAGGACGTCGTCAACGAATATCAGATGTCAATGCACGCCGACTGGATGGGCTTCGACTGGTCGGTGGACGGCGCTGTCGACGCAGGACTCGCTCCGGTGTCACCCGGCGGGGCGCCTGAAGCATGGAAACTATTAGGCGAGGCCGCGCTAGCTAGCGGCGCGTTCCCAGTCGGTCTCGCGGCGCGTACGCTGGCGCGCAAGTTTGAAGATTACGAACGTCGCGAGTGGTTCATTCCCGGTGCGCTGCTGCCACCGATGCGAAAAAAAGATAGCGCCGGGACGCCAGTCATTCCGGCGGACGACGAGAACTCATGGCAAAGCCGCGCGGGCACTTATCGGCAGATTCGGCCGCTCGATGAGCATGACTCCTTTCCGGGCGGCGACTATAATTTCGTTAATGTCGACGGCGGAATTTTCGACAACGAGCCGTTAGAACTTGCGCGCCGTGCGCTCGCGCGCGAACGGGAGCGCAATCCCCGCGATCCGCGTATTGCGGATCGCAGTCTTATCCTGATCGATCCCTTTCCCAATGTCTTCGAGCTCAACAAGCAGTTCGATCCACAGGGGCAAAGTGAATTGCTTCCGGTGATAAAGAACCTGTTTTCGGCGATGATCGCGCAAGCGCGGTTCAAGCTGGATGAGCTTGCGTTGGCCAGGGACTCTGATATCGCAAGCCGCCGCGCCGTCATGCCGATCCGCTATGATGCCAATGACAAGCCGGAGAAATATGCCATCGCGTGCGGAAGCCTCGGTGGGTTTGGCGGGTTTCTCTCCAAGGAGTTCCGGCATCACGATTTCATGCTCGGCCGCCGAAATTGTCAGCGCTTTCTCTCCCACCATATGGTGTTGCCCGCCGACGCAGCAGCGGGCGTTCAGAATAGTTTATTCCGAGAATGGACGAATCAGGCAACCCGCAAGGAATTTCAGGTCGATCGCGACATTACGATCGATGGCGTAACGCGAAAAGTCGTGCACTTGCCTATCATCCCTCTGCTTGGCAAGCTGGCCAGCTCTCAATATACCCAAATGCCGCCCTGGCCGGCCGAGCCTTATGATCTCAAGCACGAAGAGCTGCAGACGGCGATCCACGCGCGCGCTGATGCACTTAAGGACAGCCTGATCAAGCAATATCAACCAAACTGGATGCTGCGCACTGGTATTGCTGGGTACTGGTGGTTGAACAAGAAGAACTGGCTCGATCGCTTCACACTGCAGCCGATACGGGCAGACCTCGAACGCCGCGGCATCCAGTTTTCGTGACGCGGCAATTGAATAGGTTAGTCACCGAGACTTTCGAGCTGCAGGCGGCAGTTCAAAACCTGTTCTTCCGCGCCCTGATCTCCGCAAAGACATCCGCTGCCGGCTTGCCTGCCAGCCCGGCCGCCGCCGCGACCTCCGGCACATCGGCGCGCAGGAACGGGTTGGCCGATTTTTCCTGGGCGATGGTGGTTGGGATCGTCGGCTTGCCCTGAGCCACGAGGTTGTCCACCTCCGCCGCGCGCGCGGCCAGCGCCTGGTTGTCCGGCTCGATGGTTTTCGCGAAACGGATATTCGCCTGCGTGTATTCGTGGCCGCAGAAGATGCGCGTGTCGTCGGGGAGATCGCGCAGTTTCGTGAGCGAACGCCACATCATCTCAGGCGTGCCTTCGATCACGCGGCCGCAGCCGATGGAAAACAGCGTGTCGCCGGCAAAAACGAGTTTGTCCCCATGCAGCCAATAGGCGATGTGCCCGAGCGTATGCCCCGGCGTTTCCAGCACATGGGCTGAGAGCGTGCCGATCTTGACCGTCTCGCCTTCCTTCACGGCCAGATCGACCTGCGGGATTTTGGCCGCCTCGCCATGCGGGGCTACGACCCTGCAACGGTAACGCTGCTTGAGCTCGGCAATGCCGCCGGTGTGGTCACCGTGGTGATGCGTCACAAGAATATCCGTCAGCTTCCAGCCGTTGCCTTTGAGCGCCGCTTCCACCGGGCCAGCCTCAGGCGCATCGATGGACGCGGTCGCGCCGCTTGCCGGGTCGTGGACAAGGACGCCGAAATTATCCTGAAGGCACCGAAACAGTCGGACTTGCGCGGGCATCTCTTCCTCTTGTCATTGGTGGCAAGCGTTAACGGCTCAGGGGTGGTTCCATGCTAGCATGCAGCCATGTCCATGGACGTCGTCGATCTCCGCAATTTCTATGCCCAGCGCCTCGGCGTCGTCGCCCGGCGTTTCGTCGGGCGCGGCGTTCGCAGGCGGTGGAACGACACCCGTGGTCAGCGCGTGCTTGGCATCGGCTATCCGACGCCCTATCTCGGCCTCTTTCGCGAGGAGGCAGAGCGCTGCCTCGCCTTCATGCCCGGTGCGCAGGGCGTGGTAAAATGGCCGGCTGCGCGTCCTGCACTCACCGCGCTAGTGGAAGAGGGCGAGATGCCATTGCCGGACGGCGCCATGGATCGCGTCCTGCTCGTGCATGCGTTGGAAATGTCGCAGGATCCCGCGCAGTTGCTGCGCGAGGTCTGGCGGGTGCTGGCGTCGGGCGGAAGTTTGCTGGCGGTGGTGCCGAACCGCCGGGGACTCTGGGCGCGCATGGACACGACGCCCTTCGGCCATGGCCGGCCCTATTCGCGCTCGCAGATCATCCATCTTTTGCGTGAGACTTGGTTCACGCCCATCGGATGGGACGAGGCGCTGTATGTTCCGCCGATCGCGCGCGGCTGGTTCCTGCGCTCGGCGTTTGCGTGGGAGCGCACGGGCGCGACTCTTTCCGCGCCGTTTGCCGGCGTGCATATCGTGGAAGCGACCAAGCAGGTCTATCGCGCCATCCCCGCGCGGCGCGAGAAGCAGCGCCTCGTGCCCGCGTTGGAGCCGGCGCTGGCGCCGTCACCCGGCGGCGCCGCGGGCTAAAGGCTCCTCAGAAAATAGCTCAGTCGTTTGTCGGCCGGGGTCCGGGCGTGAAATCATCACTCCCCTGGGAGCTGCCGCCGCTATGGCCCGGCATGTCTCCGCGCGGGCCGCGGTGGCGGCGCCGGCGGCGATGCAGCGGGAAGCGGTCGGGCTGCCCGTCATGGCCGTTCGGGCCATTCGACTGCGGATAGGCCTGCTGCGGCTGTCCGCCTCCGGTGATGAAGGACGGCAACCCGGCTACATCGCCCTGAGATTCGGCAACTCCGCCGCTTGGCTGCGGAGGGTTTGGCTGATGCGGGCGCGGCTGCTGGTCGCGCGGCGGAAACGGCTGCTGTTGATCGCGCCCATAGTTCTGCTGATCGCGATGTTGATTGTGTTGCTGGCCGTCGCGCGGGAAAGGCTGATTGTCGCGCGGCGGGTAAGGCGGCTGATGCTGCGGCTGGTTCTCGCGGCTGCCGTAGTTCGGCTCGTTGCCGCCCATCATGGGATGACCGTGGTGATCGTCGCCATCGTCATCAAAATTATCGTCGCGCTGCTCTCCGCCCTCGGGCCGGTAGAACGGCGGCTGGCCTTGACGGAACTGTTCCTGCGCGGCGGCGATCATGCGGAAATAATGCTCGGCGTGCTGATAATAATTTTCAGCCGCGACCGGGTCCCCAGAGCCCTGCGAATCGCGCGCCAACTGAATGTATTTCTCGGCGATGTGGGAGGCCGTTCCACGAATTTTGAGGTCGGGTCCGTTGGACTCATACACCCGCGTGAGCGGATTCTGGCTCTTGCGGTTGTTGTTATTGTTATTGCTACGCCCGCGCATTCTCTTGTTCTGACCGTTTCTCATGATCTGCCTTTTCGCCAACTCCGGTTTCGGACGCTTCTCGCCTCAAGAATGAGATTCGAAAGCACATGACCTCACACCGGCTCCGTCCCGAGGGTACGAAGCCGATGGCCTTTCAACAAAACTGTGCAATTCGTTTTGCGATAGCCGCAACAACCCCTTAGCCGCACTAGCCGCAGCGGTGGTAACCCCTCATCACACGCGCCTTTGTCGGCCATTGTGCCGATGCGCGCCTAACCCGATGAAGCGTCTGACCCGAATTCGGCATTACGCCGCCGTATTACCGGCTATTTTCGTTCGCCTGCCGCACCACTCGCCTGCTGGAGCCTCGCTCAGGGCGTTAACGCGGCGCGACCTTCTCGGGTCGATGTCGTGCCATAAAGCTAATCGCTCTCACCGGATAATCCAAGTGCTATTTTTGCCGTTGGGGATGCTTTTCCTGCCTGGATTGGCGGGCTAAAAGGGCCCGTGGATGGCCGGAAAGGTCATTGGCGGGAGGTTCGGACTCCATCCCGCCGCCGAGCAATACCGTGGTCACGGCTGCGGCTTGGCCAGCCCCTAGCTCAAGCACCAGAATGCCGTCGCGCGCCAGGATGCGGCGCGTGTCCGCGGCAATGGCGCGGTACGCGGCCAGGCCATCCGGTCCGCCATCGAGGGCCAGCAACGGATCATTGTCGCGAACTTCCGGCGCGAGGCCGCCGATCTCGCCGCTTGCGATGTAAGGCGGATTGGAAACGATGACGTCGAGCGGGCCGCTCAACGCGGCAGCGAAATCGCACAAGGCAAAATGCGCGCGTGGAGCGAGGCCGAGGCGCTTTGCGTTGTCGCGCGCCGATTGCAGCGCGCCCAAGCTAACGTCAGTTCCGATGCCCGTGGAATTGGGCAGCTCGGACAGCAGCGCCAGCAGCAGAGCGCCCGAGCCGGTGCCAAGGTCGGTAATGCGCAAAGGGCGTGTGCGGGGCCCCTGGGCATCCAATGCCTTGAGGGCGGTTTCCACCACGGTTTCCGTTTCCGGACGCGGCACCAGCGTCGAGGGCGTGAGGCGGAATTCCAGGCCCCAGAATTCCTTGACGCCGAGAATGCGTGCGACCGGTTCATGAGCCAGCCTTCGATCGGCGAGGGCTGAGATGGCCGCCCTCTCTTCAGCGGTCAACGCGCGATGGGAAGCGGAAGCGAGGCCGGCATGGTCGAGACCGAGCGCATGGCCGACGAGGATGCGCGCATCGAGTTCCGGCGTCTCGATGCCGTGCCTGCGGAACGCGTCGGCGAAATGACGGCGGGCCGCGGCGACAGATGCGTCGCGCTCCAAAACGGCAATCACTGGATCCTGTCCTGCGCGGCCAGCAGCTCGGCCTGATGCTCGGTCGCGAGCGCGTCGATGATCTCGCCCAGTGCCTCGCCCTCGATGATCTGCGGCAGCTTGTAGAGCGTGAGATTGATGCGATGGTCGCTGACGCGGCCTTGCGGGAAATTGTAGGTGCGGATGCGTTCGGAGCGGTCGCCCGAGCCGATCTGGCCGCGGCGCTCGGCGGCCCGCTCCGCGTCGAGCTTGCTGCGCTCGGCCTCGTAGAGCTTGCTGCGCAGATAGCCCATCGCTTTGGCCTTGTTTTTGTGCTGGGAGCGCTCCTCCTGCACGGCGACGACGATCCCGCTCGGGATATGAGTAATGCGGATGGCGGATTCGGTCTTGTTGACGTGCTGGCCGCCGGCGCCGCTCGACCGCATGGTCTCGATCTTCAGATCGCTCTCGTTGATCTTGATATCAACGTCTTCGGCTTCCGGCAGTACGGCCACAGTGGCGGCCGAGGTATGGATTCGCCCCTGGGTCTCGGTATTCGGCACGCGCTGGACGCGATGGACGCCGGACTCGAATTTCAGCTTGGCAAAGGCGCCGCGCCCGCGGATTTCCGCGATGATTTCCTTGTAGCCACCCATGGTTCCTTCGCTCGCGGAGATCACCTCCACCTTCCATCCCTGTTTCGCGGCATAGCGCTCATACATCCGAAACAGGTCCCCAGCGAACAGCGAGGCCTCGTCGCCGCCGGTGCCGGCGCGGATTTCGATCATCACGTTGCGCTCATCCATGGCGTCCTTGGGGATGAGCGCCGTGCGCACTTCCTGCTCAAGCTTGGCGCGCCGCGCTTCCAGCGCGCTTTTCTCGCCCTCGGCCAGCGCGCGCATTTCCGCGTCGGTGGCGGGGTCCGCGATCAACGCCTCCAGCTCGGCAAGCTCGGTGATCACGGCGCGATAGGCTTTGATCGCTTCGACCACGGGGCCAAGCTCGGCAAATTCGCGCGAGAGCTTCACGTAGGTCCCGGAATTATGCTGGCTGGCAAGCTCCGCCTCCACGGCGGCATGGCGGGCGAGCAATACGTCGAGTTTTTGTTCGGGGAGCATCGTGCTCAACAGTTAAAGCGGGGATTTATAACTGCAACCCTTCCGCATCGGCGAAAGCCTGCAATCTTTCACGGACGGGCACGCTCCCCGCCGGACTGTCGATGAGCGGCTGCAACATTTTTTCCAGCTTGCCGCAATGCAGATCAAGCAGCATGGCCTTGACCGGGCCGAGAGCGGAGGGCGTCAGCGAGAGCGAGCGGTATCCGACGGCAACCAGCGCCAGCGCGCCAATGGGCTTGGATGCCAGTTCGCCGCATAGAGTAACCGGCTTGTTGTGCGCGCGCGCCGCCGCCGCGATCGCGCGCAAGGCGCGCAACACAGGCGCGGAGAGCGGATCAAACCGCTCCGATACCCGCATATTGCCGCGATCGGCGGCATAGAGAAATTGCATCAGGTCGTTCGATCCCACGGACAGGAAATCCACGCGCGCCAGCAGCTCGTCGAGCTGAAACAGCAGCGAAGGCACTTCCAGCATGGTGCCGACTTCGACCAGGTCCGGCAATTTGTGGCCGTGGCGGCGCAGATGCGTCAGCTCGCGCTCAACCAGCGCCTTGGCCTGATCGAACTCCTCCACGGTGGCGATCATCGGGAACATCACCCGCAACTCACGCCCCGCGGCGGCCTTCAACAGCGCGCGGATCTGGATGCGCAGCAAGCCGGGCCGGTCGAGGCCAAGCCGGATGGCGCGCCAGCCGAGCGCTGGGTTCTCCTCCTCGAAGGAACGCATATAGGGCAGCACCTTGTCGCCGCCGATGTCGAGCGTGCGGAAAGTCACGGGCCGCTTGCCCGCGGCATCGAGCACCGCGCGATAGAGCAAGAGCTGCTCGCTGGTGCGCGGGAAGGCCGGCGACACCATGAATTGCAGCTCGGTGCGGAAAAGCCCGATGCCCGCCGCGCCCGTTTCCTCGATATGCGGCAGATCGAGCAACAGCCCGGCGTTGAGCATCAGCGTGACCCGCTGGCCGTCCTTGGTGACGCAGGGCTTGTCGCGCAGCGCGCGATATTGGGCCTGCCGCCGCGCGCGCAGGCGAACCCGTTCCGCATAGGCGTTTTCCACTTCCGCGGACGGGCGCACATGCACCTCGCCGCTGACGCCGTCGACGATGATGGCGTCGCCGGAATCCACGATGCCGGTGGCGTTATCGATCTCGCCGACGGCGGCAATGCCCAACGCGCGCGCCACGATCGACACATGGGAGGTCGGTCCGCCTTCCTCCAGCACCAGGCCGCGCAGCCGCTTGCGGTCGTAGTCGAGCAGGGCCGCAGGTCCCATCGAGCGCGCGACCAGAATGGCGTTCTCCGGCAATTGCTCGCGGCTAGGCGCGTGATCCCGCCCCATCAATTGCCGCATCAGGCGATTGGCGAGGTCATCGAGGTCGTGCAGGCGGTCGCGCAGGTAAGGATCGGTTTGCCGCAGCATGCGTGCGCGTGTGTCGGATTGTACGCGCTCCACGCCCGCCTCGGCGGTCAAGCCGGTCATGACGGCTTCCCGCATGCGGTGCATCCAGCCCTGATCGTAGGCGAACATGCGATAGGCTTCGAGCACGTCGCGGTGCTCACCGCCGTCCGCCACGTCGCCGTGCTCCAGCATGGCGTCGAGGTCGGCCCGCACGGCGGCGATCGCATCTTCCAGCCGCTTCAATTCTTTCGGCACGTCGTCGGCGATGAAATTTGTCACCACCACGCGCGGCTCGTGCAGCACGACGTGGCCGAGCGCGAGACCTTCCGCCAGCACGGTTCCGCTAAGACGCAGGAAATGATGCGCGGCCGGTTCCGCGCCAGGTTTGGCGAGCGAGGAAAGCTCGCCCGAGGCGATCATCTCGGCAAGCACCATCGCCGTGGTTTGCAGCGCCTCCTCTTCCTCCTCGGAATAGGTGCGCCGCGCCCGGTTCTGCACCACCAGCACGCCGAGCGTGTTGCCCGCGCGCAGGATCGGCACGCCGAGGAACGAATGATAGATTTCCTCGCCCGTCTCCGGCCGGTAGGAGAAGGCGGGATGTTTATGGGCTTCGGAAAGGTTGACCGAGCTCGCTTCGCGCGCCACCAGGCCGACGAGGCCTTCGTCGGCGCGCAGCACCGTCAAGTGGACGGCATTCCGGTTCAAGCCTTCGGTGGCATAGAGCTCGAGCGTGTTGTCCACGCGCAGCACGTAGACAGAACAGACCTCCGCCACCATGTTGGCGGCGATCAGCACCACGATCTTGTCCAGGCGCTCCTGCGCGCTGACCGGCTCCGCCATCACCTCGCGAAGCCGGCGCAACAATACGCGCGGACCACCGAGCGCGCCACGCATGGCGTGAGGTCCTTTGGCCAGATGCCTCCGCTGCCCCATGGCAGCGGCACGAACTGAAGAGGAAACCCCGCGGAACCCTGCCGACCGCGGGACCTTTGGTTAGGTCATAGCGAATAGGAGATGCAAACCGCAAGCCAAAGACGGGCTTCTGCGCGGCCACAGAAGGCTGTCATCCCGGACGGCCCGTAGGGCCGAGCCGGGACCCACCTAAACCCGCATGATGTCATGGGTCCCGGCTCTCGTGCACAGCACCCGGCCGGGATGACATTGAGGCTCAGGAGCCCTTATCCAGCCCGTAGAGCGCATGCAAGGTGCGCACGGCCAGTTCCGTATAGGCGGCGTCGATCAAGAGGGAGAACTTGATCTCGGACGTGGTAATGGCCCGGATGTTGATGTTGCGCTCGGCGAGCGCCTTGAACGCCTGGGCGGCGACGCCGGCATGGCTGCGCATCCCAAAGCCGATGACCGAGACCTTGGCCACGTCAGTTGCCCCATCCAGGCGCTCGTAACCGATCTCCTTCTTGGCCTTGGTCAGCACGTCGTTGGCGCGCAGGTAATCGGCCTCCGGCACGGTGAAGGTCAGGTCGGTGGTCGCCCCGTCCTCCGATACGTTCTGGACGATCATGTCCACGTTGATGTTGGCCTCCGCCAAGCGGCCGAAAATGGCGGCGGCGACACCGGGCTTGTCCTGCACCCGGCGGACGGAAATCTGCGCCTCGTCCTTGGAGAAGGCGATGCCGGTGACGACGTGCTGTTCCACGATCTCCTCCTCAACACAAATCAGGGTTCCCGGCGGTTCCGCGCGCGGATCGATGTCCTCGGGCTTGTCGAAGCTGGAGCGCACGAAGATACGCACCTGCCGCTGCGCGCCAAGCTCGACAGCCCGCACTTGCAGCACCTTGGCCCCGAGCGAGGCCAGCTCCAGCATTTCCTCAAAGGCGACCTTGTGCAGCCGCCGCGCGCGCGGCACGACACGCGGATCGGTCGTGTATACACCGTCCACGTCGGTATAGATGTCGCAGCGGTCGGCCCCTATGGCGGCAGCCACCGCGACGGCTGAAGTATCAGAGCCGCCGCGGCCGAGCGTGGTGATGCGGCCGGTCTCCTTATGGATCCCTTGGAAGCCGGCGATCACCGCGACCTCCTTGCGGTCCTTGAAGCGCTTGATGATCTCCGCGCCGTTGATGTCGAGGATGCGCGCGGCGCCATGGGCGTCGCTGGTGTAGATCGGCAGTTGCCAGCCCTGCCAGGAACGGGCGGTGACGCCCATTTCCTGCAACGCGATGGCCAGCAGTCCGGAGGTGACCTGTTCGCCGGAGGCGACAACCGCATCGTACTCACGTGCGTCGTGCAGCGTGGCGGCGTCGCGGCACCATTCCACGAGCTTGTTCGTGGTGCCCGACATCGCCGACACGACGACGGCGACCTCATGGCCGGCATCGACCTCGCGCTTGACGTGGCGCGCCACGTTGCGGATGCGGTCGATATCGGCGACCGAGGTTCCGCCGAATTTCATGACAAGACGGCTCATACGGGTGATTTTTCTTAAGTTTCCGGCCGGAAAAGGCGGGTATACATACCGGCGCGATGCGATCCTCGCAACCGCGGGAAGGGAAAATCAATGGCTCAGAGGCCGGCAGGCGCCGCTGAATCAACCGTCGATGCCGCGGAAGTCGAACGCTTCTCGCGGCTGGCGGCGGATTGGTGGAACCCGCGCGGCGCGATGGCTCCCCTGCACAAATTTAACCCTGTCCGCCTGGCCTATATCCGCGACCAGGCGGCGGCGCATTTCGGCCGCGACCCCAAGCGCCTCGACAGCCTGAAAGGCCTGCGCATTCTCGACATCGGCTGCGGCGGCGGCCTCCTGTCCGAACCGCTGGCGCGGATCGGCGCGGACGTGGTGGGCGCCGATCCGGCGGCCAACAATATCGAGGTGGCGAAGCTGCACGCCGTCCAAAGTGGTGTGACGGCCGATTATCGCTGCACCACCGCCGAGGCGCTGGCGGATGCAGGAGAACGTTTCGACATCGTGCTGGCGATGGAAGTGGTGGAGCATGTCTCGGACGTGGAGTTGTTCATCCGCCGCTGCGCCGAGATGGTGAAGCCGGGCGGGTTGATGCTGACGGCGACGCTCAACCGCACACTCAAGAGCTTCGCGCTGGCGATCGTGGGGGCGGAATACGTGCTGCGCTGGCTGCCGCGCGGCACGCATCGGTGGGACAAGTTCGTCACGCCGGATGAACTGGAACGCGCGCTCGAACGCGGCGGCCTGCGCCGCATCGGCGAGACCGGCGTGATCTACAATCTTCTTGCCGACAAGTGGCAACTCTCTTCCGACATGGACGTGAACTACATGATCACGGCCGAGAAGTCGGGATAATTTCATTTTCGTCATTGCCGGGCTTGACCCGGCAATCCAAGCAGCGGATCACAAAACACGATGAAGATGGATCACCGGGTCTCGCCGTTTCACGGCGGCCCGGTGATGACGATTGGTGGTCATGATCGATTCAAATTGGCTCTGGGCGGTATTCACCCTAATCGCGGCAGCGGCGCAGACGGCGCGCAATGCCACGCAGCGCGAACTGACGGCGACCTTGGGCACCGCCGGCGCGACCAACGTCCGTTTCCTGTTCGGCGTACCGTTCGGGCTGATCTTTCTCGCCATCATACTGACAGCCACTGGCGCGCCGCTGCCCACGCCGGGCGCCATCTTCTGGGCATGGGTTCTGGTCGGCGGGCTGGCTCAGACCGTCGCGACCGCGCTGATGCTGGCCGCGATGAACGATCGCTCTTTCGTTGCGGTCTATGCCTACATCAAGACCGAGCCGGTGCAGGTGGCGCTGTTCGGGCTGGTGCTGCTTGGCGACGCGGTGACGCTGCCCATGGCCGTCGCCATCCTGATCGCAACGACCGGCGTGCTGGTGATGTCGCTGCGTCCGGGCGCGGAAAAGGACGGTCTTAAACCGGCCCTGCTCGGGCTTGCCGCCGGAGCGATGTTCGGCCTCTCGGCTATCGGCTATCGCGGCGGCATCCTGACCCTCACCGAATCCAGCTATGTCATGGCGGCCTCTTTCACCGCTGTGATCGGCCTGACGCTACAGGCGGTCCTTTTATCGGTTTATCTTCTCCTGCGCAGCCCTGGTGTGCTGACGGCGATCTTCCGCGCCTGGAAGCCGTCGATGCTTGCGGGATTTCTCGGCGCCTTTGCCTCGCTGTTCTGGTTTCTGGCCTTCGCGCTGGCGACCGCGGCGAGCGTGCGCACGCTGGCGCTGGTCGAGGTGCTGTTCGCGCAGGGCATCTCAAGTTTCATGTTCAAGCAACGCACATCGCCCCGCGAGGCGTTTGGGATTATTCTGATTGTCGCGGGCGTCGCGTTGCTGCTCTGGGCGTATTGAGCGGTGTCGTCATTCCGGGGCGCAAGCGAAGCTTGCGAACCCGGAATCCAGAAACAAGGACTTATCTTTGCATCTGGATTCCGGGTCCGGCGCTGAGCGCCGTCCCGGAATGACAAAATGTCAATTCCGTTCGTCCGGCAGCACCGGAAGAGAATGGAATTCAATACCCTCGTCCTGTAGCTCCTTGGCGTCCTCAGGCGTCGCTTCGCCGTAGATCGAGCGATGCTCGACCTCGCCGTAATGCATCTTGCGCGCTTCTTCGGAAAATTTCGGGCCGACATAATCGGCGTTCTTGGTGATGTGGTCGCGCAATTCCTTCAGCTTGGTTCGGAACTCGTGCTCCTGCGGAGAGATCATCGCGACAGGCGCGGGAGCGTCCGGCGTCGCGACGGGCTCCTGTCGCGCTCCGGCGGCTGATTTCTTCGTACGCGCCAAGCGTGGCGCCATGATCGCCTTCTCGACCTTGGCCGAGCCACAGACAGGGCAACTTACAAGGCCGCGCGCCGCCTGTTTGTCATAGGCGGCGGAGTCGGCGAACCAGCTTTCGAATTCGTGCCTGCTGTCGCAGACCAGCGCGTAGCGGATCATGAAGGGCCTTTCACCGCGCGGAGATGGACTGGCTCCGCCATCGGCTCGAGAATTTCGAAGCGCCGGCCGTGCTGGAGCGACGGGATTTTCGCTCGCGCCGCGCTGATTTCCGCCGGATCGATCTTGGCCAGCACAACGCCGGGCTCCGTTCCACCTTCCGCCAAAATGCGCCCCCAAGGGTCAATGATCAGTGAATGGCCGAAGGTCTCGCGCCCATTCTCATGCTTGCCGCCTTGCGCCGCGGCAAAGACGAAGCAGCCGTTCTCGATGGCGCGGGCGCGCAACAAGATGTGCCAATGCGCTTCGCCGGTCTGCCGCGTGAAGGCGGCGGGAACCGCGAGGAATGACGCGCCGGCTTCCGCCGCCGCGCGATAGAGCGCCGGAAACCGCAGGTCGTAACAGATCGTCATCCCCAGCCGGCCCCAGGGAAGATCCGTCACCACGGCAAAGTCGCCTGGGCGGTAACTGCGCGATTCGCGATAACTCTCGCCGTTGTCGAGATCGACATCGAACATGTGGATCTTGTCGTAGCGGGCGGCGATCTCGCCCTTAGGATCGATGAGGTATGAACGGTTCGCCGCCTTGTCGGGGGAGACTTTGATCGCCAGCGATCCGACGTGCAGATAGAGGCCGAGTGCGCGTGCGATCTCCCGGAACATGGCGAGGCAGGCGTCGCTCTCCTCCGGCACAGCCGCCGCGAAGAGCTGATCGCGCTCGATGACCATGATGTTGGTCATTTCCGGCGTCTGCACATAATCCGCGCCGGCGCTTTTTGCCTCGCCGATGAGCTTGACGGCCACATCGAGATTGGCTTGCGGGACGAACCCGGACCGCATCTGCACCAGACCGGCGGTGAAGGTTCCGGCAACGCTCATGCCGACGATCCTTCACCCGCCAAAAGGGCGTCGAGCTTTTTCGCCGCTTCGAGCGCGTACAGATCGTCGGAGCCGCCCACATGGACCGATCCGATGAAGATCTGAGGCACCGTCATGCGCCCGTGCGCCCGTTCGACCATTTGCTGGCGAAGCTCCCAACTGCCTGAGACATCTATCTCCGTGAAGGCAATGCCTTTGCGAGTCAACAGCGCCTTAGCGCGTACGCAATAGGGACAAAAGTGGGTCGTATAAATTTCAACCAAAGGCATCTTCGTCGCGTTCACCATATCAATTTTATATGGGTGCTCGCACGGCTGCCACAACCCGGGCAAATACCAGCACATCGACATTGGCCGCGCCGGCGCGCAGCAACGCCCGCGCGCAGGCGTCAGCGGTCGCGCCGGAAGTCAGCACGTCGTCGATCAGAACAAGCCGGCGGCCGGTGATATCGGTCTTGCCGTTCTCCGGCACCCGGAAAGCGCCTTGAACATTGACGGCGCGCTCGGACTTGGACAGCCCGACCTGATGCGCGGTAGGCTTCACCCGCTTGACCGCGGTATGCGTCACAGGAATTCCGCTCACGGCCGAAATCGCTTCCGCCAGTGTCGCCGACTGATTGAAGCGCCGAGCCCAAAGGCGGCGCCAATGCAGCGGCACGGGAACGAGCGCGTCGGCCTCCGCCAGCAACTCGCGGCCGACGCTCGCGGTCCAGCGGCCGATGGTGGGCGCGAGGTCGAGGCGATCGCCATATTTGAAGGCGTGCACGAGCGCGCGGGCGACATCGTCATAGCGGACAGCGGCGCGCGCGCGTTGATACGATGGTGGATCGGCAATCGCTTCCATCGACAGCAGCCCGGCGCCTGGATCATAGGCGAAGGGAATCCCGAGCCTTTCGCAGAACGGCCGGGAGATGAAGGAAAGCTTCGACCAGCAACCGGCGCACAAGCCCTGGTCGCCGACCGGCTCCCGGCAAGCCGGACAAAGCGGCGGCAAAGCCGTATCGAGCACGAAACGACATGTATTGCGCAGCGCCCGGCCGATATGGGCAAAGCGCGTGACGCGCAATTCGCGTAGGTCTCCGGCGGCCGTCATGGGCGGAACGCTATCGCGCCCGGAAGCCGTTGTCATCGCCCCGCTTGACCGGGCGATCCAGGCGTCCCTTAGAGTACGGGCGTCGCAGGGAATGGATGATGTCAGCGGGTCCCATCATTTTCGATCGCGCCTTGCTCCGCGACCGCCGCCGCCGCGCGGCGGCGCAGGGACCTGCGACCTTCCTGCTCGATCATGTGGCGCATGACCTGGGCGACCGGCTGAGCGGCGTGTTGCGCCACTTCGATGTGGCGGTCGATCTCGGGACGCCGGGGGACCAAGTGCGTTCAGCGGTCATCGGCAGCGGCAAGGCCGGTACTTTGATCGCCGCCGATTCTCTGGCGGATAAACTGCCATTCAACATCGCATTGAAAATCGCTGCCGATGAAGAGGCGCTGCCGTTCTGCGACGCTTCGCTCGATCTCGTCGTGTCCGCGCTCGCGCTGCATATGGTCAACGATCTGCCGGGAACGCTCGTGCAAATACGGCGTGCGCTGAAGCCGGACGGTCTCTTTCTCGCCGCGCTTCTTGGCGGCGATACGCTGACTGAATTACGCCAGGCTTTCGCCGAAGCGGAGACCGAGACGGAAGGTGGGATATCGCCGCGCGTCGCGCCGTTTCCCGACTTGCGCGACTTGGGCGCTCTGCTCCAGCGCGCGGGCTTTGCCCTGCCGGTGACGGACGTCGAGCGGCTGACGGTCCGTTACGCTTCGGTCTTTGCGCTGCTGCGCGACCTGCGGCGTATGGGCGCGACCAACGCATTGGCCGAACGCCGCCGCGTCCCGCTCCGGCGCAAGACCCTGATGCGCATGGCGGAGATTTATGCGGAGCGGTTTGCTGATGGCGATGGACGGTTGCGCGCCACGTTCGAGATCATCTGGCTTTCCGGGTGGGCGCCGGATGAGAGTCAGCAAAAGCCACTCGCGCCGGGTTCCGCCAAACTGCGTCTTGCCGACGCGCTCGGCACGAAAGAAATTCCAGCGGGAGAAAAAGCAGGGCGGTAGCAGGTCTGCTATTTTACCAGAGCGAGAACGGTCTCATAGAAACCTTTGGTCGTTAGGCCCAGAGCATTCACCGAGCCCACGATGACGACGGCGATGAACAACGCGACCGTCCCATATTCGATCGCTGTGGCGCCCGAGATGTCCTTTGTCAGCAGCCGTGCTTGGGCGCCGATGAAAGAAGCAAGCTTGCCGCATAGGCTCATGGTCTGCCCCATCATTCGGCCTTTGCGGCCGTCTCTCACAACAACGTCATCAAGTGCGACACCAGCGGCTCGTCGGCCGGCGGCATCGGATATTCCCGAAGCCGGTTTGGCCGCACCCAGGCGAGCTTCTGGCCTTCATTCGCCGTAACCGTCCCTTCCCAGCGCCGGCAGACATACAGCGGCATCACCAGATGGAATCCTTCGTACGTGTGGCTCGCGAACGTGAGCGGAGCCAGGCAGGCTTCCTTGACGACAATCCCCAGTTCCTCATTCAACTCGCGGATCAGAGTTTCCTCCGGCCGCTCGCCGTCCTCCACCTTGCCGCCAGGGAATTCCCAAAGCCCCGCCATCGGCTTGCCGGTGGGCCGCTCCGCAAGCAACACGCGGCCGTCGGCATCGACGAGGGCACAAGCGGCAACGAGGAGGAGTTTCACGCTTCAGCCCCGATATGAAGGTAGGTGATTAGGGTTAATTTCGCCTCAACGGCCAAAGGTTAAGCATCGGTTAAGATCGATAATGCGCGTTGATCTCGATGTATTCCTTGGTGAGATCGCAGGTCAGCACCCGGTCGCGGCCTCGACCTAGGCCGATGTCCACCTTCAGCGCGATGTTGGACTGCTTCATCACTTGCGACACCTTGGCCTCGTCATAGGCCGGGTCGCGCCCGCCCTTGTGCGCGACGCGGATGCCGCCGAACCAGATCGAAAGCTTGTCGCGATCGGCAGGTTCGCCCGCCTTGCCCACGGCCATGACCACGCGGCCCCAGTTAGCGTCCTCGCCGGCGATGGCCGTCTTCACCAGCGGCGAATTCGCGATCGATAGCGCGATCCGGCGCGCGGAGCGTTTCGACACCGCGCCTTCGACCGTGACCTCCACCAGCTTGGTGGCGCCTTCACCATCGCGCACCACCTGCTCGGAAAGATCGGCCAGCACCATGTTGAAGGCCTGGCGAAATCCGCGCAGCCTCGGGTCATTCGCCTTGGTGATCTTCGGCGCGTCTGCGGCGCCGGTGGCGAAGGCCATCAGCGTATCGGACGTCGACGTGTCGCCGTCGATGGTTATGGCGTTGAACGTATCCTCAACGCCGTCCTTGAGTAGTTTCTGCAACACCCGCGCGCTGATCGGCGCGTCGGTGAAGACGAAGGAGAGCATGGTCGCCATGTCGGGCGCGATCATGCCGGCGCCTTTGGCGATGCCGGCGATGGTCACTTCCATCTTGCCGATGCTGGTCTTGGCGGCCGCCACTTTGGGAAAGGTGTCGGTGGTCATGATCGCGCGGGCAGCGTCGAGCCAGCGTTCCGGCGCGGCTTCGGCAGCCAGCTTGTCCATCACGCCGGTGAATTGATTGGCCGGCAGCGGCTCGCCGATCACGCCTGTCGAGGCGAGAAAGACCTCGCCAGCCTTGCATCGCAGCGTTTTCGCGGCGAGCTGAGCCGTGAACTTCGCGGCTTCCCGCCCGGTGCGGCCGGTGAAGGCATTGGCGTTGCCGGAATTGACGACGAGCGCGCGCGCTTTGCCGCCTTTTATTTTTTCGCGGCACCATTCCACCGGAGCCGAAGGGCATTTGGAGCGGGTGAAAACGCCGGCGGCCGTGGTGCCCTCATCGAAAACGATAAGGAGAACGTCGGTGCGGTCTTTGTAGCGGATGCCGGCCGCCGCCGTGGCGAGCTTCACGCCCGCGACCGGCGGCATCTCGGGATAAGATTTCGGCGCAAGGGGAGAAATTTTGGGGGTCATGAGGCGGCATTCCACCAATTCGTCATCACCGGGCCGCCGCGTAGCGGCGTGACCCGGTGATCCCGATCAATCGGGCACGATGTGCCTACCTAAGCGAGATGGCACGCGCAACCGGGCCTGCCCGAGTTGCGCAAATAATTAGGGTGCCGCATGTCGGGTAAACCCGACATGCGGTGACAAGCCCGGCCATGACGAATTGCTGATGCAGGTGTTAAAGGCCGGCGGCAGGTGTGGCTACTTCTTCTCCGGCTCGGCCGGCTTCGCCTCGGGGGCCTTGCCTGTGTCGGCCGGAGCGGCCGGCTTGTCGAGCCGTTCGATCTTGGCGCTCTCCCGCAGCTTGGCGAGGTATTCGGCCTGCGCCTTGCGCATCGCAAAGCTCTCGATCTGGCCGCGCACCTGTTCGAATTCCGGCACCGGCTTGAGGCGCTTGTCCTCGATCTTGATGATGTGCCAGCCGAAATCCGATTTCACCGGCTGCGAGAGCTGCCCCTTCTCCAGCTTGAAGGCGGCATCGGAAAATTCCGGGACCATCTGCGCCTTGCCGAAGTATCCGAGATCACCGCCCTCCGCGGCAGCGCCGGTATCCTTCGATTTCTGCTTGGCCAATTCGGCGAAATCGGCGCCCTTCTCGATTTCGTCGCGGATAGCCTTCGCCTCATCCTCGGTTTCGACCAGGATATGGCGCGCGCGCACCTCCTCCTCCGGCGTCATCTGCTTGATGGCGTCGTCATAGACCTTCCGCAAAGCCGGTTCGGTTACGGCCGCCTTGGCTTCGGATTCCAGTAATTTTCCCATCAACAGCTTCTTGCGGGCGAAATCGAGGCTCTGCTTGAACTCGTCGGTTTCGTGCAGCTTCTTGGCCTCGGCAGCCTGCGTCAGCAGGATGGTGTCGGCGATATAGGTGATCAGGTAATCGCGCTTGGCCTCCGGAGTCGCCGCCGGCGCCTGCTGGCCGACATCCTCATCGGCAAGCACCAGGTCGCTCTCCCTCACTTCAACGCCGTTGATCTTTGCCACCACGGCCCCCGAGCCTTTGGGGGCGGTGTCGGTCTGCGTCGCCGCGGTTTGTGTCTTCGTATCCTTGCTTGCGGTGTTGTCCGCTTCCTTTGAGCAGCCGGCTACGATGAGCGGAAGAGCGAGAGCGGCGGCAAGCACAGGCCAGCGCAGACGCGGCATCGCGGAGGCGCGGTCCGAGCATAGGCGGAGCGAGGTCAGGGTCATGATACGGTCCTTGGGAAAGAGAGCCCCGGCGGGCGGCGCGGACAGTCGCCCAATCGAAAGGGCTTGGCAATGGCCCAAGCAGGGTCAGCCGGGCGCCGATTATGTAAGCGCGTGCCGGGGGCTTACAAGAACGGCCTCGGCAATTGACAAGGTTCCGACCCCCTCCTATCTCTCGCCCATCTTCCCCCGCCCGGCCGGTGGGGACATTGTTTGGCTCCCGCTTGGCAGAAGCCTGAAAAGTGTTGCAATTCCAGACTGTTCGGGTTGTGCTGGCCATGCACCGGCGGCGTGGCGCGAAGCGGTTTTGAGCGGTAGCCCCGCTCGGCGCAACTACCTGAAAGGATAGTGATGATCGGTGGTATAGCCCGCAAGCTGTTCGGCTCCGCCAACGAACGGCGCATCCGGAGCTATCAGCCCAGGGTCGACGCGATCAACGCGCTCGAGCCCGAGCTCGCGGCGCTGTCCGATGACGCCCTGCGCGCGCGCACCGATGCGTTCAAGGCGCAAATCGCCGAAGGCAAATCGCTCGACGACATCCTGGTGCCCGCCTTCGCCACCGTGCGTGAAGCGGCAAAGCGCACGCTCGGCCAGCGCCATTTCGACGTCCAGCTCATCGGCGGCATGATCCTGCACGAAGGCAAGATCGCCGAGATGAAGACCGGCGAGGGCAAGACGCTGGTCGCGACGCTTCCGGTTTATCTCAACGCCGTCTCCGGACGCGGCGTGCATGTGGTCACGGTCAACGACTACCTGGCTAAGCGCGACGCTGAATGGATGGGGCAGATCTACAAATTTCTCGGGCTCACGGTCGGTGTGATCGTGCACGGCCTTGACGATGAGCAGCGCAAGCAGGCCTACGACGCCGACGTCACCTACGGCACGAACAACGAGCTCGGTTTCGATTATCTGCGCGACAACATGAAGTATCGGCTGGAGGATATGGTCCAGCGCGGGCACATCTACGCGATCGTGGACGAGGTCGACTCGATCCTGATCGACGAAGCGCGCACGCCGCTCATCATCTCAGGCCCGCTCGAAGACCGCTCGGAATTCTACAATACGATCGACGCCTATATGCCCAAGCTCGACAAGGGCGATTACGAGATTGACGAGAAACAGCGCACGACCAACCTGACCGAAGCCGGCATGGAAAAGATGGAGCAGTTGCTCCGCGAAGCCGGCGTGCTCAAGGGAGACCATCTCTACGATGTAGAGAACGTCTCGACCGTGCATCACATCAATCAGGCTTTGCGTGCGCACAAGCTCTTCACGCGCGATAAGGACTACATCGTTCGCAACGGCGAGGTCGTCATCATCGACGAATTCACCGGCCGTATGATGCCGGGCCGGCGCTATTCGGAAGGGCTGCATCAGGCGTTGGAAGCCAAGGAGCACCAGCCGATCCAGCCGGAGAACCAGACGCTGGCCTCGATCACCTTCCAGAATTATTTCCGCATGTATGAGAAACTTGCGGGCATGACCGGCACGGCGCTCACCGAGGCCGACGAGTTCATGGACATCTATGGACTCGAGGTGCTGGAAGTGCCGACCAATATGCCGCTGGTCCGCATCGACGACGATGATGAGGTCTATCGCACGGCTGCCGAGAAATACCGCGCCATCATCACGCTCATCGAGGATTGCAAGAAGCGCGGCCAGCCGATGCTGGTTGGCACGACGTCAATCGAGAAGTCGGAGCAGCTTGCCGAAATGCTGCGCCAAGCGGGCTGGGAGCAGCACGACTTCACCGACCCCAACGCCTTCGCCGCGCTTTACAGCGGCGATGAGGGCGCCACCAAGACCAAGGTCTTCGCGATCCTCAACGCGCGTTACCACGAGCAGGAAGCTTACATCGTATCCCAGGCCGGCGTGCCGGGCGCGATCACCATCGCCACCAACATGGCGGGCCGCGGCACCGACATTCAGCTCGGCGGCAACGCCGACATGCGCATCCGCCAGGAGCTCGCCGATATCGCCGACATGCGCGAACGGGAGAACGACCCGCGCGCCGCCGAAATCAAGTCGCAGGTCGCCCGCCTGAAGGAAAAGGCGCTCGCCGCCGGCGGCCTGTATGTGCTTGGCACCGAACGTCACGAAAGCCGGCGCATCGACAACCAATTGCGCGGGCGATCCGGCCGTCAGGGCGATCCGGGGCATTCCAAGTTCTTCCTGTCGCTGGAAGACGACCTGATGCGCATTTTCGGCTCCGATAAACTTGACGGGATGCTGCAGAAGCTCGGCCTGAAGGAGAATGAGGCCATCATTCATCCCTGGATTAACAAGGCATTGGAGAAGGCGCAGCAGAAGGTCGAGGCGCGCAACTTCGAGATCCGCAAGAACCTGCTCAAATTCGACAACGTGATGAACGATCAGCGCAAGGTGATCTTCGAACAGCGTGTCGATCTGATGCGCGACGAGACGGTGGCCGAAACGATCGCCGACATGCGTCGCGCGATGGTCGAGGATCTCGTGGCCAAGCATGTGCCCGAGAACGCCTATCCGGAGCAGTGGGACACGGCGGGCCTGAAAGAAGAGCTTGGCCGCGTGCTGGGCCTGGATCTGCCGGTGGATCAATGGGCCAAAGAGGAAGGCATCGCCGACGAGGAGATCCTTGCGCGTGTCGAGCGGCGCGCCGACGAACACATGGCGTCGAAGGTCGCGCAGTGGGGTCCCGACGTCATCCGCTATGTGGAGAAGACCATCCTGTTGCAGACGCTCGATCATCTATGGCGCGAGCATCTGTTGATGCTCGAACACCTGCGCCAGGTGATCGGCCTGCGCGGCTACGGCCAGCGCGATCCGCTCAATGAGTACAAGGCGGAGGCGTTCAACCTGTTCGAGGCCATGATAGCGAACCTGCGGGAAGGTGTGACCGCGCAGCTCATGCGCGTCGAGATCGTGCAGCAGCCGCCGGCGCAAGAGGAGCCGCAGTTGCCGTATATGGAGGCGCACAAGCTCGATCCGCGGACCGGCGAGGACGAGATGGGCTTCGCGGAAGCGCGCCTTGCACCGGCGCTTGCCGGTAACGGCGGCCCCAGCGCCGCCGCGCGCGATCCGAACAATCCCGCAAGCTGGGGCAAGGTCGGGCGCAATGAAAGCTGCCCCTGCGGCTCAGGCAAGAAATACAAGCATTGCCACGGAAGATACGCCTAGGCGGGGCTGCGGCCTCGTCTTTTGACCGTATTCAGCCAATCGATATTTGATCTTGGCGCATTTCGGAAACCCGGTTACCTTGCGTTGCAAGCACGCGCGAGTGTCACCCAGATTAAATAGAAAAAATGACTCTGACGCTGGAGCAATATGAAAAGTTGAATCCGCGGTGCGAAATTGTGCATGCCGGCACACGCATGACTTTTATCACTCCTAATGTTTTTACCAAATGGCGGGTCGACGGCATCTATTCCAAAGAACCATCCACTCTGGAGTGGATAGCAGGCTTCAAAGCGGACGATATTTTGGTCGATGTCGGAGCCAACGTCGGAATGTATTCGATATGGGCGGCCGCGACCAAAGGAACGAAAGTGTTCGCGTTCGAGCCGGAATCTCAAAACTACGCACTTTTGAATCGCAATATTGTCGCAAACCAATTGCAGGGCCGCATCAAGGCTTACTGCATCGGCCTGTCCGACTATAGAGGACTCACGGATCTCCACATCACTGATCTGCGCGCGGGCGGCTCATGTCACTCGGTGGGTGAAGCGCTCGATTACAAGCACGAGCCGTTGAACACCGCCTTTCAGCAGGGCTGCGTCGTCAGTTCGCTGGACGAACTCATTTCCACGCAGACAATCCCGGTTCCCAACCACATCAAAATAGATGTCGACGGATTCGAGCCTAAGGTTGTCGCCGGGGCGGCCATGGTCCTGAAAAATCCCGTGGTGAGATCGTTGCTCATCGAAACCAATCTCAATCTCGCCGACCATCGGCAGGTGGTGGAAGAGCTGACGAGCCTGGGATTCAAATGCGATCCCGGCCAAGTTCAGCGCGCCATGCGTCCGGATGGCCCTTTCAAGGGAGTAGCTGAGCATGTTTTCACGCGCTGAAAGCGAATTATTCTACAACGTTGCAAACGCGCCGATTCGCGGATTTCCGTATCCGCACATCTATATTCCAGAGATTTTCCCGAGTGATTTCTACGCCGACTTGCAACAAAATATTCCCGATCCGGCCGTGATGATTCCGATCGAGCAGACGCGCTCGGTGAAAGGATACAAGAAACGGTTCGTCCTCGGCTTTTCTGAAAAGGATATGGCGACTCTGCCGGAAGACAAGAGACAGTTTTGGCAGGAGTTTATGGGCTGGTTTTTGGCGGGCCGCTTTATGGAGTTATTGCTGGCTAAATTCAGGCCCTTCATCGAGCCACGTTTCGCGGGAACTCAAGGGATCCGTTTCTACAATGAAAGCCTGTTGGTTGAGGATGTCACGAAATATGCTCTTGGCCCGCATACCGATGCGCCGAAAAAAGTAATCACGCTCTTATTCTATCTGCCGAAGGACCTCTCGCAGTCGCATCTCGGTACATCGATTTATCTTCCGAAGGATCGGGCTTTTACCTGCCAGGGCGGGCCGCATTACGACTTTGACAAGTTCGTCCGGCTGACGACCATGCCGTTCAAGCCGAATGCGCTATTCGCATTTGTCAAAACGGCCAACTCGTTCCACGGCGTCGAGCCCGTAAGCGATCCCGATACACGGCGATGGCTTCTGCTCTACGACATTTACGTCCAGCAAACGCAGCCTCAGCCGACGGCAAAGCCAGATCAGGTTGCCAGCGGAGTGTCCTTCAAGTTTTGAGGCTTGTGCTGAAGACGGCCGCTTACCGCAGCGCGGACCAGCTGGTGCCGAAACTGCCGGTGGGAACGACCGGCGCCGCGCCTGACAGAAGACTTGCGCTAGCCGCAGTGGTCCCCGTCGCTTCCGCGGTCTTGGTAGCAGGCTCAACCTGCTGGCTCTGGGGCCGGATCGCGCCAGCATTGGCGATCCTAGCGGGCGGCTCAATCCGTTCGACGAGCGGTTGCGGCTTGGGTTGGGCCAGCCGGGTCGGCTGCGCCGGTTGAACCGGCTGGGCGTTGGCGCGGGCCACCAATGAGATGGGTTTCGCCGGAGCCGATTTAGGTGCGGTTGCTTCCGCCACTTGAGGCGGCGGCGCATCGGAACCGCGCAAGCCGATCGCCTGCTTGGCGCGATCAAGCACGCTAGGCGACGACGATGTCGCTTCCGAATTGCTAGTCGTGAACAGGCTGGCGAGGAAGTTGCGGGACGCCGGTTGCGCAGAAGCGGTTTGCGTTGGGGTATGGCTTTGCGCGCGAGGCGCAGGACGCGGCGTCGGCACGTTGGCGGCTTCCGTTTCAACCGAGGCGATGGCCATGGGCGCAAGCGTCATCGCGGGATAGAGCGTGACATTCGACGGAGGATTCACGGTGGGCGGGATGGTGCCCGGCGCCGTCACCGGGATCAGCCGGCTGACCTCTCCATCCCTCTCGGTGACCGGACGGCCGCCTTGCAGCGCTGCGACGAATACCTCGTGCATGCCGCCGTCGGTGCCCGTCTTGACGGGAGCCACAGGCGTGCCGCGATTGATCAGCTCCGCGGTTTGAATCTCGTCGCGGCGCTTTTTCTCGCTGACCGCGGCAACGATATCATCAGGAATCTCATAGATCGGGCATTGGGCGCGCGGGTTGAATTTGAGCTCGGTAGCGGAATTACCCGGCGCCGAGGCATTGAAGACGTACCGGCGCTCGCAAACGTTGACCTTCGGCTCCAGTCTCGTCACTTCGAAATGGTCGTAGCCTTCCTTCAGCATCTTCCAGAACGGCATGTTCGGATTGTCGCGGTGCTTGGCCATGTTCACCGGCGTCATGCGGAAGGGAAAGGCCTGGACCTGGAACGATTGCTGACCGGCAAAGAACGACTCGCGCGCGAGCGCGTAAATCTCGGCGATCTGCTCGTCGGTCATGGCATAGCAGCCGCGCGAGGAGCAGTCGCCATGGATCATCAGGAAATTGCCGGTGCGCCCGTTGGCCTGGTCATAGGCATTCGGGAAGCCCATGTTGAAGGCGAGGTAGTATTGTGATGCCGGATTCATCTGCCCCGGCGTGATGCTGTAGAAACCTTCCGGCGCCTGGCGGTCGCCTTCCTTGATCTTCGGTCCTAGCTCGCCGGACCAGCGGCAGATCGGGAATGTTTTTAGAAGAGCGAGCTTGCCGCTGCTGTCCTCTTTCCACACCTCAAGCTCGGCTTCCTGCTTGAACAGGCGGATGAGGATTTGACCTTCCTTGGTCATGTTCTTCTGCGCCATCTCGGCCAGCGTCTTTTCCGAGATGGGCTTGAGCGCGCGGCCGGAGAGGGTGGTGCCGTCCGTGTCGCAGCCTGCAAGCGCGATCGCGGCGACAAGTGCCGCCGACGCCAGCAGCGCGCGGGCCAAAGGACTACGGTTCAACGCGATACTCCCCGCCGGGTGAGCTTCCCCAACGCCTTCATTTCCCAATGGTTATCCCTAAGGTATTGTATCCGCAAGGCGACGAATTCCCCGACTAATGTTGAGCATAGTCATGGTGAACAAAGGGTAAACTAGACCCCATTTCACGGAATTTAGCGGAAGATTTTACCCCCCATGGCCCGGAGGAATTCCGGCCATCGCAGGGGTGTCATCGAGCCACCCTTTTACGACCAGACTGTGGCAGACGCCGCCGAGCCCATGGCTCAGCCTAGGGTGCGGCCGATGGCCAGGAATTTCTCCTGCCGCTGCCGCCGCAGGGTTTCGCGGTTCAGCGCCCGCAATTCGCCCAGCTCGGCGGCGATGGAGTCCCCAATGGCCGCGATCACGGCCTCGGGGTCGCGATGCGCTCCGCCGACCGGCTCCGTCACGATCGCATCGATGATACCGAAACGCTCGAGATCCTGGGCTGTGATCTTCATGTTGGTCGCCGCGTCCTGCGCCTTGGAGGTATCGCGCCACAGGATCGAGGCGGCGCCTTCCGGCGAAATGACGCTGTAGATGGCGTGCTCGAGCATCAGCACCCGGTTGGCGGTGGCAATGGCGATAGCGCCGCCCGATCCGCCTTCGCCGACGACCACGGCGATGTTTGGCACGCCGATGCGCAGACAGGCATCCGTCGAGCGTGCGATGGCCTCGGCTTGGCCGCGTTCCTCGGCGCCGATTCCGGGATAGGCGCCGGCGGTGTCGATCAGAGTAATCACCGGAATATCGAAGCGGTCCGCCATCTCCATCAGCCGCACGGCTTTGCGGTAGCCCTCAGGGCGCGCCATGCCGAAATTGTGCTTCAGCCGGCTTTCGGTGGTTGAACCCTTTTCATTGCCGATGACGCAGACGCTTTCGCCGCGAAAGCGGCCGAAGCCGCCGAGAATGGCGGCGTCCTCGCCGAACTTGCGATCGCCCGCGAGCGAATGGAAATCGGTGATGAGCGCGTTAACATAGTCAACACAATGCGGCCGTTGCGGATGGCGGGCGACCTGCGCCTTCTGCCAGGGCGTGAGGCTGGCGTAGAGATCCTTCAGGGCCTGGGTGGCCTTGGCTTCAAGCCGGGCTATTTCCTCGACAACCGCGATCGACTCTTCGTCCGTCGCCACGGCGCGAAGTTCATCGACCTTGGCGTCGAGTTCGGCTACCGGCTTTTCGAAGTCGAGATAGCTGCGCATGAAAGCTAAAAATCGCGGCAGATCGAGGGGTTGGGCGGCGCGAGCCGCGGCGGCCGAAACTGGCCCGGAGGTTGGCTCAAGTCAAGCAAAGGCCCTTTTCGCGCGTTGCCGTTACTTATCCGTAAGCGGATGCAGGTCGCGGACCAGGCTTTTCAGCCGCTCCTCCAGCACATGAGTGTAGATCTGGGTGGTCGAGATATCCGCATGGCCGAGCAGGGTCTGCACCACGCGGAGATCGGCGCCGTTGTGCAGCAGATGGCTGGCAAAAGCGTGCCGCAGCACATGCGGACTGACCTGGGCCGGCCGTAGACTGGAAGCGGCCGCGAGCGCCTTGAGATCGCGGGCGAAATGCTGGCGGGTCAGATGGCCGCTCTCGCCGAAGGACGGGAACAGCCATTTGGTTTCCTTGCGGGCCTGCTCGCTCAACAGCGCGAGATAATCCGCCATGGCGCGCTTGGCGCTATCGTTGAGCGGCACCAGGCGTTCCTTGTCTCCTTTGCCGCGTACCACGAGCATGCGTGCGTCCTGCCGTGCCGCCGAGGCAGGCAAAGACACGAGTTCGGATACGCGCAGACCGGTGGCATAAAGGACTTCGAGCAAACAGGCGAGCCGGGCGCTGCGCAGACGCTCCGCCGTCTGCCGCTTGGGATCGGCGGCATCCGCATGCGCTTGTTTCAGCAGGCGATCGACATCGGCAATGGAGAGGATTTTGGGAAGTGTGAGGCCGCGCTTGGGGCCTTCCAGCACCGCGGCGGGATCGTCGCCCCGGTGTCCTTCCGCATAAAGAAAGCGGTAGAGCTGACGAAAAGCGGACAGCCGCCGTGCGACCGACGAAGCCTTGAACCCCCGCTTGGCAAGCGTGCCGAGAAAAGCCCGCAGATCGTCGGTTTTTGCCTTGGAGATATTTCCGCCGACGCCTGACAGATACTCTGCAAGGTCCGCCAGATCGCGCCGGTAGGCGGACAAGGTGTTGACGCCCGCGCCGCGCTCGGCCGCGAGCATATCGAGGAACAACTCGATCAGCGTTTCGTCGGAATGCTGGCGGGCCATGCGGCGGCCGGAAAGAGTTGTCAGCGGTTCTTGAAGAACTTATCGGGTGGGACCGTGAAAGTGATCTCGCGCTGCTTCGGCTCGACAAAGCGCGCCAGCGAAAATACGGCGCCATAGGCCATGCCGCCCAGAATGCCAATAAAGACCAAAAATCGGAATAGACTTGGCATTGTCAACTCGCGCTGCCCGCCGTTTGGCGGAGCCAAGGATGGGGACTACGACCACGTTCGCGGGGTCCTGGCAAGGGGCCGGTTCCGCTTGCGCATTGAATGGTTTATGAACCTATGACGGCGTTTTTGAGGCCCGGTCGATGAGTAATAAGGACGTTATTGTAGCAGATTCGGATGCGCGCATCGCCGCGGCCCTTGGCCAGCGGTCGCTTGTGCTCGTCGGCATGATGGGGGCGGGAAAATCCTCCATCGGCCGCAAGCTCGCGGCAAAGCTTACGCTGCCCTTCGTCGATGCGGACGCGGAGATCGAACGTGCGGCTGGCATGAGCATCAGCGATATCTTCGAGAAACATGGCGAACCCTATTTCCGCGCCGGAGAGGCGCGGGTGATCGCGCGGCTGCTCGACGGCGGACCGCAGGTTCTGGCGACCGGCGGCGGCGCCTTCATGAATGCGGAGTCGCGCGCAGCCATCCGCGCCAAAGGCATCTCGGTCTGGCTGAAGGCGGATTACGACGTGCTGATGCGGCGCATCAAGCGGCGCAGTGACCGGCCCATGCTCAAGACCGACGACCCGGGAGAAACCTTGAAACAGCTATTGCAGGAACGCGACCCCATCTACGCCGAAGCTGACATCATAGTGCATTCGCGCGACGTGCCGCATGAGACCATCATTGCCGAAATTATCGCGGCGCTTGCCCCTCGGCTCGGAACATCGGAGCCGGCCATGACGGCGGCGGGAGACCAAGTGTCATGACCGCTCCCCTTCGTTCCGGCGATCCCGTGGTGGTGAACGTCGCGCTCGGCGCGCGCGCCTATGACATCATCATCGGCCGCGGGCTTTTGTCCTCCCTTGGAACGCGCATTGCTGCCCTGCGCCCAAAAGCGCGTGTCGCCATCGTCACCGATAACAACGTCGCCAAGCTTTACCTCGATATGGCTGAGGCGGCCTTGGGTGCGGCTGGCATCGACACCACGCGGGTAATCGTTCCCGAGGGCGAGAAATCCAAAAGTTTCCGCGTGTTCGAGCGCGTTTGCGAAAGCCTGATCGCCGACCGGATCGAGCGCGGCGACATCGTTGTGGCGCTCGGAGGCGGCGTCGTCGGCGACCTCGCCGGTTTTGCGGCGGCGGTCGTGCGCCGTGGTCTCGACGTCGTGCAGGTCCCAACAACGCTGCTCGCCCAGGTCGATTCTTCGGTGGGCGGCAAGACAGGCATCAATTCGCAGCACGGGAAGAATCTCATCGGCGCGTTCCACCAGCCGATCCTTGTCGTTGCGGACACGGCGTTGCTGGATACGTTGCCCAAGCGCGAGTTCCGATCCGGCTATGCGGAAGTGGTCAAATACGGGCTGATCGGTGACGCAGCTTTCTTTGCGTGGCTTGAGGTGAATTGGCGCGACGTGTTCGCGGGCGGGGCCGCGCGTGAGCACGCCATCGCGGTGAGCTGCCGCGCCAAGGCCGGCACGGTGGCGCGCGACGAGCGCGAAACCGGCGAGCGGGCGCTGCTCAACCTCGGCCATACCTTCGGCCATGCGCTGGAAGCCGTCACGGGATTTTCCGAGCGGCTGCTGCACGGCGAAGGTGTTGCTTTAGGGATGACGCTGGCCTTCGCATTTTCGGCGCGGCGCGGCTTGCTGCCGGCAGAGGAAGCGGATCGCGTATCCAATCATCTGGCTGCTGCCGGGTTGCCCAACCGTCTCTCTTCCATTCCCGGCGAATTGCCGGACGCCGATCGCCTGATGGAGTTGATGGCGCAGGACAAGAAAGTGAAGCGCGGGAAGCTCGCTCTCATCCTCGCGCGCGGCATCGGCGCAAGCTTCGTGGCGCCCGATGTCGATCAGGACGAAGTCAGGGCTTTTCTTGCGGAGAAGCTTGCCGAGCGATGACATTCGCCGACGGGTTCATACTCTTTGGCATCCTACTCTGTCTCGCGCTGTCTTTTTTCTTCACAGCAAGCGAGACGGCGCTGAACGCGTGCTCACGCATCAGCATGCAACGGCTCGAGCATCAAGGAAATCGCCGCGCCGCGATCGTCAACCGTCTCCTGGCGACCCGCGCGCGGCTGGCCGGCATGCTGCCGCTCGGAAGGATGATGGCCAACATTACAGGGACGGCGTTCGTCACCTGGACGTCGGTCGCTGCATTCGGCGAAGCAGGCGTGATCTACGCGATCGTGACGATGATCGTGACCTGGGGCGTATTTTCCTGGATGCTGCCCAAGACCATTGCGCTCCAAGCGCCCGATCGGGTGGCGCTTTCGATCGCTCGCCCGACGGAGTTTGCTTTAAGGCTGCTGACTCCTGCGCTGTTCGTCATCGAGGCATTGGCAGGTCAAATCCTCTCCCGCTTTGAAAACCGTGCCGACGAAGACCAGCCAGCGCTGTCCGCGGAAGAAGGGCGCGCCCAACCGGCCCAGCGCCCGGAAAACGACAAACCCGATCCCGACATTTTCGACAGCATGCTCGCCCTAGGAGAGCTCGAGGTTTCCGACGTCATGGTCCACCGCACCAAGATGCTGACGCTGTGCATCGACGAGTCGCCCGCGGAAATCGTCGCGGCGGTCCAACGGGCGCCCTTTACCCGCTGGCCGCTCTGGAGCGGGTCGCCGGAGAACATCGTCGGGCAGTTGCATGTCAAAGAGCTACTGCGGGCGTTGCAGGACGCAGGCGGCGATGCCTCCAAGCTCAACATCCGCACGCTCGCGACGCCGCCTTGGTTCGTGCCCGACACCACGCCGCTCTATGAGCAGTTGAAGGCATTCCGGAGACGCAAGACGCCGCTGGCGCTCGTGGTTGACGAATACGGCGAGGTGATGGGTCTCGTGACGATCCAGGACATTCTGGACGAGTTCGTCGGCGATATCAGCGACGAGCGCGATATCGAGATGCCGGGCATCCGTCCCCAGCCGGACGGTTCCGTGGCCGTGGACGGCGGGGTGCCGATCCGCGACCTCAATCGCGCCCTGGATTGGAATCTGCCGGACGAGGAAGCGACCACCATCGCCGGCCTGGTGATCCACGAGGCGCGCTCGATTCCGGATACGGGGCAAAGCTTCACGTTTCACGGTTTCCGCTTTCAGGTCTTGCGGCGTAACCGCAACCGCATCACGGCGCTCCGCATCACGCCGCTGGTGCGCAAGCCGGCCATTAAAGTTGCCGCCGGGGCTTAACGTCACCGTGGTGGCAAGATAGGGTTCGCATACTCCGGCGAAAGATTTGGAAGACCCATGATCCTCACCGGTACTCACGACCAGACCCTGGTCGTGCTCTCGATTCTGGTCGCTTCGTTTGCCGCCTATACCGCGCTCGATCTGGGTGGCCGGGTACGGGCGGCGCGTGGATTCGCGCGCACGGCTTGGCTGATCACCGCCGCTATCGCCATGGGCGGGGGCATATGGTCGATGCACTTCATCGCCATGCTTGCTTTCATCATGCCGGTGCCAATGAGTTTCCACATTGGGCTCACCATCCTCTCGCTGCTGGTAGCCATCGCCGTTACCGGCGTTGGGTTCCATGTCATCAGCACACGAACGGCGACGCTGTTGCAGCTTGCGTCGAGTGGCCTGTTCATGGGACTTGGCATTGTCGCCATGCACTACACCGGGATGGCGGCCATGCGAGTGCCGGCCGACCTCAGCTACGACCGTTTGTTTGTCACGCTTTCGGTGCTGATCGCGATCGGCGCATCCACCGCCGCGCTGTGGCTGGCGTTCCGCACCACTTCGCTACTGCAGAGTCTCGTGGCGGCCGTCCTGATGGGACTCGCCATTTCGGGAATGCATTACACAGGCATGCATGCCGCGATCTTCACGGCGCACGCGCCTATCGACCAGATGCGGGGCCATTCCAGCGTCGAGCAAACTTACCTTGCGCTCGCGGTTGCCGGCGTCACCTTTCTCATTCTGCTGTTCGCGCTCATCGCTTCGCTGTTCGACCGTCAATTCGCCATGTTGGCGGAACGCGAGGCGCAGCTTTTGAGACAAAGCGAGGAACAATTCCGCACGCTCTACCGTGACACGCCTTTGCCGTTGCACTCGCTTGGTCCGGATGGCTGCATCGATGAGGTCAGCGATGCCTGGCTCGATCTTCTCGGTTACACGCGCGAGGAAGTTATCGGCCGCCGCCTGACCGACTTCATGACGGCGGATTCAAGATCGGAACGCTGGAATGTCGATCGTCCGATTCTGCTGAAAGGCGACGACATCAAGCAGGCGGAGTACCGTTTCGTCAAGAAATCCGGCGAGGTGATCGACGCGCTGCTGTCCTTGCGCGCCGAGCGCGAGAATGGCCGCATCGTGCGCACGCTGTCGGGCCTAGTGGATGTCACCGCCCATAACCGCGCCGAAGAGGCGCTCAGGCAGGCGCAGAAGATGGAAGCCGTCGGTCAACTGACGGGCGGCATAGCGCACGATTTCAACAACCTTCTCACCGTCACCCTGGGCAATCTGGAAATGGCAGTGCGCGCTCTGAATGAAGAGAATTACAAAAAATTGCCGCGGCTGATGGAGGCCGCCCGCTTGGGCGCGGCGCGGGGCGCCACGCTCACGCAGCGCCTGCTCGCCTTTTCACGGCGGCAGCCATTGCAGCCGCAACTCACCGACATCAGCAAGCTGGTCGCCAGCATGGTAGATCTGCTGCGGCGCAGCGTCGGAGAATCCATTAAGGTGGAGACCGACCTGAAAGATGTGCTCTGGCAAACGAAGGTTGATCCCAATCAGCTGGAGAGCGCGCTGCTCAATCTCGTGATCAACTCCCGCGACGCCATGCCCGACGGGGGCACGATCACGATCGAGACGGCGAACGTCGCTCTTACGCGCCAGCAGCTTTTTTCCTCGCCCGATGTGCCTCCCGGCCCATACGCGATGGTCGCCGTCCGCGACACCGGCGTCGGAATGGCGCCGCACGTTCTCGCGCGCGCCTTTGAGCCGTTCTTCACCACCAAGGAAATCGGGCAGGGCACCGGGCTCGGGTTGAGCATGGTCTACGGCTTCGTCAAGCAATCGGGCGGGCATGTCGCGATTGAAAGCGAGGTCAATGCGGGCACGACCATCCGCATCTATCTGCCGCGCGTCATTGAGCAGACGGCGATAGAGACGCTCGAATGGGACGAGCCCGCGAACTTGCCGGGCGGCAACGAGACGGTGCTGCTCGTCGAAGACGATGAAGAGGTGCGGGCCTATTCCCGCGAAATCCTCAAGAACATCGGCTACCGCGTGCTGGAGGCGAACGACTATCCCTCCGCCACGGCGGCGCTGCACAACGATCCCGATATCCAGGTGCTGTTCACGGACGTGGGTCTGCCCGGCACGAACGGAAAGCAGTTGGCCGACGATGCGGCCCGGCTGCGTCCGGACCTGCGGGTGCTTTTCACCACCGGTTACGCCCATGGGGTCCTGCAGGACGACGCCAACCTGCTGGCAAAGCCGTTCACGCCGGAAGCGCTGGCCTTCAAGATGCGGGAAGTGATCGAGGGCAGGCCCGCGTGAGGCCTTACGCGCCGCCTTCACCGGGGGCGGCTGCGTGGACGGCGAGCGCGTGGATACTGCCCGCGAGTTCCGCCGATAAGATGGAATTAATCATGCGGTGGCGGTCTATCCGGCTCTTCCCCCGGAATGCCTCGGCCACGATATATATCCTGAAATGAGTTTCCCCGCCGGGGCGGTGACCGGCATGGCCCTGGTGTTCGTGGGATTCGTCAACCACGGACAAACTTTCCGGCGTGAACGCCTCGGTCAGCTTCTTTGTGATAAGATGCTCGGTTCGCATGCGCCCTGGCTTAGCCAGAGCCAAGCGGGTGGGTCAATGCTTACCTGAAGCTCGCGGGGAATCGCATTCGGTCCATCTGTCAAGTCTTGAACCTGGGAACGGCGCGCCCGCATAATCATCGGTCATGAAATTCGACTCACCCCACTTCGATCGTATTCGGGTCAAGCCGGACCAAGAGCGCCGGCTGCGCGGAACCTGTCCGGCCTGCGATTGGCAGGGCTGTGAGGCCGCGGCGACCCATCGCGCGCCGAAGGGGCGGCAGCACGAGAAGGAATATTGGCACTTCTGCATCGCGCATGTGCGCGAATACAACCAATCGTACAATTTCTTCTCCGGAATGAGCGACAACGACGTCGCGCAATATCAGAAGGATTCGATCACGGGCCACCGCCCGACGTGGAAGATCGGCATGAACGGCCCGATCAACCCGGCAACCAAACGCCGTGGCCGCCGCTCCGCCGGATTGGACGGCGCGAACGATCCCTTCCAGTTTTTTCGCGAGGCCGGGAGCCGCCGGCAGGCCGATTCGGAACGCCCGCAGCCCGAAGGCCGCATGATCCGCAATGCGGAGCGCAAGGCGCTCGACGCCCTTGGGCTTGATAACGGCGCCACCAAGGCTGATATCAAAACAAAATTCAAAACGCTGGTGAAGCGCCATCACCCGGACGCGAACAACGGCGACCGTTCCACCGAGGACCGCCTGCGCGAGATCATCCAGGCGTATAAATACCTGAAGTCCGTCGGCTTCGCCTGACATCCGGGCCGCCAGCTGCCCGCTGGCCGTGTGATCGAGCATATTGCCGCCGCAACCCTGCCCCGCCTTTCGTATGGGGATCAGGACACCTATCTACTTGATATGATTGACAAGGCGCCGCGGGGGCCACGGTTTTCTCCCGCAAGGCCTTTCTGCTAGGTTCCCCGTCCGAATCTGGACCGTATTATCGAACCGTATCGGGTTTCGGGGTTCCGAAACCACGGAGGATCAATGACCGCCGCAGTACAAGAAGCCGCCCCTTTGCCGGACATGAAAGTGTCGGTCCGGCAGCAATTCGGATTCGACAGCGATATGGAGGTGCCGGCTTATTCCAAGCCCGATGAGCACGTGCCCGATATCGATCCCGATTACCGCTTCGACAAGCCAACCACGCTGGCGATTCTCGCCGGTTTCGCGCGCAACCGGCGCGTGATCGTCACCGGCTATCACGGCACCGGGAAATCGACGCATATCGAGCAGGTCGCGGCGCGGCTCAACTGGCCGCTGGTGCGGGTGAACCTGGACAGTCACATCAGCCGTATCGATCTTATCGGCAAGGACGCCATCGTCATCAAGGACGGGCAGCAGGTGACCGAGTTCCGCGACGGCATCCTGCCCTGGGCCTATCAGCACAACGTGGCGCTGTGCTTCGATGAATATGATGCCGGCCGTCCCGACGTGATGTTCGTGATTCAGCGGGTGCTGGAATCTTCCGGCCGGCTGACGCTGCTCGATCAGAGCCGCGTGATCAAGCCGCATCCGGCATTCCGGTTGTTCGCCACAGCCAACACCATCGGGCTCGGTGATACCAGCGGCCTTTATCACGGCACGCAGCAGATCAACCAGGCGCAGATGGATCGCTGGTCGATCGTCACCACGCTTAATTATCTGCCGCATGACAACGAGGTCGAGATCGTGCTGGCTAAGGCCAAGCATTACCGAACGAACGAAGGCCGCGACACCGTCGGCAAGATGGTGCGCGTCGCCGATCTCACCCGCAACGCCTTCATGAACGGCGACATCTCCACGGTCATGAGCCCGCGTACGGTGATCACCTGGGCGGAGAATGCCGACATCTTCAAAGATATAGGCTTCGCCTTCCGCCTCACGTTCTTGAACAAATGCGATGAGCTGGAGCGGCCTATCGTCGCCGAATTCTACCAGCGCTGCTTCGGCCAGGAATTGCCGGAGTCGTCGGTCAACGTGGCGTTGTCCTGATTGTCGTCCCCGCGAAGGCGGGGACCCATAACCCCGGTGATGCGATTGAGTCGAACGGATTGTGGATATGGGTTCCGGGCTCGCCGCTTCGCGGCGCCCCGGAACGACGGATAAGAAATGGCATCCAACCAGAGACCCAAGGCCTCCGCGAAGGAGTCGCCGACCGAACCTTTCAAGCGGGCGGTCAGCGGCTGCTTGCGCGCCATTGCCAAGAAGCCGGGGCTTGAGGTCACCTTCGCGGCCGAGCGGCCGGGGCTGGCCGGCAACAAGGCGCGGCTGCCGGAGCCGCCGCGCAAGCTTACGCGCCAAGAGGCGGCGATCATGCGCGGTCATGCCGATGCGATGGCGCTGCGGCTCGCCTGTCACGATCCAGCCGTGCACCGCCGCATCCAGCCGGCCGGCCAGCAGGCGCGCGCTGTGTTCGAGGCTATCGAACAGGCCCGCGTGGAAGCCATCGGCGCACGGCGCATGCAGGGTGTGGCGAAAAATCTTACCGCCATGCTGGACGACCGATTCCACCGCGGCAAGTCCGGCGAGGTCACCGACCGCGCCGATGCGCCGATCGAGGACGCGCTCGCCATGCTGGTGCGCGAGCGGCTGACCGGGCTGCCGCCACCGGAAGCGGCGAAGAAGCTCGTCGAGCTTTGGCGTCCTCTGATCGAGGACCGCGCCGGAAATAGTCTCGACCGCCTGGAAACGGTGCTGGACGATCAGCGCCGCTTCGGCGACGCCGTGCATGACCTGCTCGACAGCCTCGACATGGGCGAGGATCGCAGCGCGACCGAAGGCGAGGAAGAAGAAGACGAGGAGGAGCAGCGCCGCCGCAAGGAAGAAGCGGGCGAGGACGGCGAGAACAAGGAATCCGATGAAGCGCAGCGCATGCGCGCGGAGGATGCCGAGGCTTCCAGCGAGGATTTGCCGGAAGAAGCCACCGAAGGCGCTGAAGCCTCCTCCTCCGACATGATGGACGATACCGAGGGCGAGGAAGGCGATACGGCGGCGCAACCCTGGCGTCCGCGTCACGGCCAGAACGAGCCGCGTGGGCCCGATTACCGGCCCTTCATCACCCGCTTCGACGAGACGATTGCAGCGGAGGAGCTGTGCGAAGCCGACGAGCTCGACCGCCTGCGGGCCTATCTCGACAAGCAGCTTTCCAGCCTGCAGGGCGTGGTCGCGCGCCTCGCCAATCGTCTACAGCGCCGCCTGATGGCGCAGCAGAATCGCGCTTGGGAGTTCGACTTGGAAGAAGGCGTGCTGGATGCGGCACGCCTGTCGCGCATCATCATGGACCCGATGCATCCGCTGTCGTTCAAAAGCGAGAAGGAAACCAACTTCCGCGACACCGTCGTCACGCTGCTGCTCGACAATTCAGGCTCCATGCGCGGCCGGCCGATCACGGTCGCGGCCACCTGCGCGGATATTCTTGCGCGCACGCTGGAGCGTTGCGGGGTCAAGGTCGAGATCCTCGGCTTCACGACGCGCGCCTGGAAGGGCGGGCAATCGCGCGAAGCTTGGCTTGCCGCCGGCAAGCCGCCCAATCCTGGCCGCCTCAATGATCTGCGGCACATCATCTACAAATCCGCTGACGCACCCTGGCGGCGCGCGCGGAAAAACCTCGGTCTGATGATGCGCGAAGGATTGCTCAAGGAGAACATCGACGGCGAAGCGCTCGATTGGGCGCACAAGCGCCTGCTCGCCCGCTCCGAGCAACGCAAGATCCTGATGATGATTTCCGACGGCGCGCCGGTCGACGATTCCACGCTTTCCGTGAACCCGGGGAATTATCTGGAACGCCATCTCCGCTGGGTGATCAGGGAAATCGAAACCCGTTCGCCGGTGGAATTGATCGCCATCGGCATCGGCCACGATGTGACGCGCTACTACCGGCGCGCGGTGACTATCGTGGATGCCGAAGAGCTCGGCGGTGCGATGACCGACAAGCTGGCCGAACTGTTCGACGAACATGCGGCGGCCGAGCCGTGGCGGCAGCCGGTGCGCAGGCCCGATGCATGGTCTCGGAAATCGGCGACGTTTCTCGATCCGCCGCATTGAACGGGAAGGCGGATCGGGCAGATCTGGGGGATCGCTTGAGGCTGGCGCTTTCGCAGTATTTGCAATGCCGCCGGCTAGTCGCGGCTGCGCTCGCCGCGCTGATGCTGTCGGCGCCCGCGCTGGCGCAATCGCCACAACCCAGCCACATCGAGATCCGCGCGCAGCCGATTGTCTCCTTCGACAACCGCGACAAGGAGCTTCGCCGCTTCGGCAAATTGGAATTTCGCGGCGGATTGATCCTCACGTCATCGGCGCGGGAATTCGGCAGCCTTTCCGCCATTCGCGTAGAGCCTGACGGCGGCCGCTTCATCGCGGTGACCGACAAGGGCTTCTGGCTGCGCGGCCGTATCGTCTATGCGGGGTCGAGGCCGGCAGGCATCGCCGATGCCGAAATAGCGCCGATGCTGGACGCCAATGGCAAACCGCTCGCCGCCCGCGGCTGGTTCGATACCGAAGCTCTCGCAGAGGATGGCGGCGCGCTCTATGTCGGCATCGAGCGCGTGCACCGCATCGTGAAATTCGATTATGCGAAAGATGGATTGCGTGCCCGCGGCGTGCCGATTCCGGTGCCGGCTGAGATCGCCAGCCTGCCCTGGAACAAGGGAATCGAAGCGCTGGTATTCGTGCCGAAGGGATTGCCGCTGGCCGGCACGTTGATCGCCTTCAGCGAAAGAGGCCTCGACAGCACGGGCAATCTCAAAGCCTTCCTGATCGGCGGCCCCGCTCCCGGCACCTTTTATGTAAGGCGTAGCGACGAGTTCGACATCAGCGATGCGGCCTTGCTGCCGCAAGGCGATCTGCTGGTGCTGGAACGCCGCTTTTCCTGGCTGCGCGGCCTTGCCGTCCGCATCCGCCGAATCGCACTGACGCAGATAAAGCCCGGCGCGATTGTCGACGGGCCGATTCTGTTCTTTGCCGATCTCGGTCAGGAAGTGGATAATATGGAGGGGATCAGCGTGCACCGGACCGCATCGGGCGAGACCGTGCTCACGCTTGTGTCCGACGACAACTTCTCGCCTTTGCAGCGGACGATACTGCTGCAATTCACCTTGTTAGGGGAATGAGACGGGCTTAGCTCGCCGCCGCCAGCTTCTTCTGCACCTGCCGCTTCAACTCAAGCGCGCGCGGTGAAAGCTGATCGGCCTTGGCCTTGAGCAGGAAAGCATCCAGGCCGCCCCGATGATCGACCGTCTTCACGGCGTTGGCCGATATCCGCAGCCGCACCGAGCGGCCGAGGGTATCGGACTGCATGGTGACATTGCATAGGTTAGGCAGGAAGCGCCGCTTGGTCTTCCGGTTGGAGTGGCTCACCTTATGACCGACCAGGGCGGTCTTGCCGGTCAGTTCGCATCGCCGCGACATGGCTTAAACCTCGGAATTTACTAGGGTCACGCTTGGCGCGCCCGGGGTAAGAACAACCTGTTCGAGAGTTGGGAAACGTATAGTGACGGCGCCTAAAATCGTCAAGCCAACGGCGGCGCTCGGCGCTAAAGCCATCATAGAAAGGACGTATTCGCGCCCGAGAGACGTATATTCCCTGCCGAGCGGAATATGGGGCAACTGCTACGGCTTACGTTGCTTCCGGCTTACGTCTTATGATACGCGCGGCAGCACGCTGCCTGTAGCCGCGGCCAAAAGGATCGAAACGACGTGCTGCTACTCCGGGTCGAGCTTCAACGCTTTCTTTCCGCCACGGCTGCCGTTTTGGCCTTTGCCGCCACGCTCCCCGCTGCCGGGCATGCGCAGACGCAGGGGAAACTCGATGCCCGCTACACTGCTACGCTGTCCGGCATTCCCATCGGCCGGGGCGCCTGGGTGCTCGACATCCGGCAAGATCAATATACAGCGGCTGCCAGCGGCACCACGACCGGCCTGCTGAAAGTTTTCGCCAGCGGCAGCGGCACCGGCGCTGCGGCTGGCAACGTGATGAATGGCCAGCCGATTCCTCGGAATTACGCAGCGACAATCGTCGCGGACAAGAAGAAAGACGAAGTGGAGATGGTCCTCGAAGGAGGCACCGTCAAACAATATACGGTCACTCCTCCTCCGCCGCCCCATCCCGAGCGTGTGCCGATCACGGAGGCACATCGCCGGTCCGTCACCGATCCAATGACCGCGTCGCTTATTCGCGTCAGTGGAAATGGCGATCTTCTTGGCCCGGATTCCTGCCAACGTTCCACACCGATCTTCGACGGCCGCATGCGTTACGATCTGCAACTTGTGTTCAAGCGCATGGACAAGGTTAAAGCCGAGAAGGGTTACGAGGGCCCGGTGGTGGTCTGCTCGATCTCTTTTACGCCGCTTGCCGGCTACATCCCCGGCCGCACCGTGATCAAATACCTCGTCAATCAGCGCGATATGGAAGTGTGGCTCGCGCCTGTCGCTGGGACTCGCGTCTTGGTGCCCTTCCGGGTCTCCATACCGACGCCTTTGGGCCAGGCTGTTCTCGAAGCCACCCAGTTCGTGTCTTCGGATATGCCGCGGCCGACGCCCACGAGCGCGAAGACTCAGTAGCGACGCGCCCCGAGCGGGCCTTGACTCCGCGCCAATACCGATTCTCGCCGGTGTTAACCTTTTCGGCGCGATGAAGGACGACTTGTGGAGGGCGTTTTACTTGATCTTGTGGCAGAGGCTCGCCCGCGTGCCACATATCGCAGTGAACGAAATCTGACTCACAATTGAGTACCGATTCGGCCGCGATTCGTTCGAGACTCGTTCCACAGCTTAAGGCGGCGGCTTCTGCCCGTCGCATTGTGATACAGAACGTCGAAAGGGAGGCTCCTAAAGCCTCCGGCAGCCTGGATTCTCGATGCCTATTTCCTTCTCCCCGCCCGGCAACCGCGATCCTCGCGCGCGGGGCGCCGGCGTGACCGCCATTCTCGGCCCCACCAATACCGGCAAGACCCATCTCGCCATCGAGCGGATGCTTGGCCATTCGTCCGGCATCATCGGCTTGCCGCTGCGTCTCCTGGCGCGCGAGGTCTATAACAAGGTGGTGGACCGGGTGGGCGCCGACGCCGTCGCGCTGGTCACTGGCGAAGAGAAGATCAAGCCGCCAAATCCGCGTTTTTGGGTATCGACGGTCGAGGCGATGCCGCGCGACCTGGACGTGGCCTTTCTCGCCATCGACGAGGTGCAGCTCGGCGCCGATCTCGAACGGGGCCACGTCTTTACCGATCGGATGCTCAACCGCCGCGCGCGGGAGGAAACGCTCGTGCTGGGCGCCGCCACCATACGGCCGATGATCGAAAAGCTTTTGCCCGGCGCGCATATCCTGAGCCGGCCGCGGCTGTCTCAACTCACCTTCGCCGGCGAGAAGAAGATCACGCGCCTGCCCCGGCGTTCCGCCATCGTCGCCTTCTCGGCCGATGAGGTATACGCGATTGCGGAACTAATCCGCCGTCAGCGCGGCGGCGCCGCGGTGGTGCTGGGCGCGCTGTCGCCGCGCACCCGCAATGCTCAGGTCGCGCTCTATCAATCCGGCGACGTGGATTACCTGATCGCCACCGACGCCATCGGCATGGGGCTCAACCTCGACGTCGATCACGTCGCCTTCGCTTCCGACCGCAAATTCGATGGTTATCAGTTCCGCCGCCTGAATCCGGCCGAGCTCGCGCAGATCGCGGGACGTGCCGGCCGCGCCACGCGCGACGGAACCTTCGGCACGACCGGACGCTGCCCCGCGTTCGAACCCGAATTGGTGCAGGCGTTGGAGAGCCACAGCTTCGAGCCGGTGAATATCCTGCAATGGCGTAATACCGATCTCGACTTCTCGTCGCTTGGCGCATTGCAGGCTTCGCTTGCGGTCACGCCCAAAGAGACCGGCCTTACCCGCGCGCCGATCGCCGAAGACATCCTGGTGCTCGAACACGCGGTGCGCGACGAACAAGTGCGCGCGCTGGCGAAAACCCGGCAAGCCATCGAGCGGTTATGGGAAGTTTGCCAGGTCCCGGACTACCGGAAGATCGCCCCCGCGACGCACGCGGAACTCGCCGTGACCCTCTATGGATTTCTGATGCAAGAGGGTACGATCCCACCCGATTGGTTCGCCCGCCAGGTGGCGCTGGCGGACCATACCGAGGGCGGCATCGATACGCTCTCCAACCGGATCGCGCATGTCAGGACCTGGACTTTCGCCGCAAACCGCCCCGATTGGCTCGCCGATCCGGAGCATTGGCAGGGTGTCACCCGCGCGGTTGAAGACAAGCTTTCCGACGCGCTGCACGAACGCCTGGCGGAACGCTTTGTGGACCGTCGTACCAGCGTTTTGATGCGGCGGTTGAAAGAAAGCACGATGCTGGAAACGGAAATCGGAAAAAGCGGAGAGGTCGTGGTTGAGGGCCATGTGATCGGCCGCCTAGACGGTTTCGTTTTTGCCGCCGCGCCTTCCGCCGGCGGATCGGAGGCCAAGGCGCTACAGGCGACCGCGCAGAAGGCGCTCGCCGGTGAGATCGATGCCCGCGCGACCCGGCTTTCACAGGCGCCGGACGAGCAATTCGTGCTGGCTTCCGACGGCGCCATCCGCTGGCAAGGCGACGCGGTCGGCCGGCTCGCCGCGGCGGAAGAGGTATTGCGTCCGCGCGTCCGCGTTATCGCCGATGAGCAGCTCACGGGCGCGTCGCGCGATATGGTGCAGGCGCGGCTCGACCTGTGGCTGAAGACCTACATCGAGAAATTGCTTGCGCCCTTATTCGCGCTGTCTGCGGCAGAGGACATCACCGGCATCGCGCGCGGCGTCGCTTTCCAGCTGGTCGAGGCGCTCGGCGTTCTCGAGCGGCACAAGGTCGCCGACGAGGTGAAGGGCTTGGATCAGCCCGCGCGCGCCACGCTGCGGAAATACGGCGTGCGCTTTGGCGGCTATCACATCTACATCCCCGGCCTGCTCAAGCCGGCGCCGCGCATTCTCGCCACGCAGCTTTGGGCGCTGAAAAATGCCGAGCCGGATGCCAAGGGCCTGGACGAGTTGCGCCAGCTTGCGGCGGGCGGACGCACCTCGATCCCGATCGACAAGGAAATTCCGAAGCTACTCTATCGCACGGTCGGTTACCGCGTCTGCGGCGAGCGCGCCGTGCGCGTGGATATCCTGGAGCGCCTCGCCGATCTCATCCGGCCGGCGCTGTCCTGGCGCGAAGGCTCGCCGAGCCCAAAACCGCCGGGTGCGGTAGAGGGCGGCGGCTTCACCGCAACCCAGGCCATGACGTCGCTGACGGGTGCTTCCGGCGAGGACTTCGCATCGGTCCTGCGATCGCTTGGCTATCGGATGGAGCGGCGGCCGAAGCCGGTGGCTTCTGCCGTCGAGCCTACCGCAGCACCTTCCGCCGAAGCCCCAATCGCCGGTCAGGACGAAGCTGTCTCGCCGGCTGATGTCGAAGTCGCGGAGCCGCCAGTTGAAGCAGCGCCGGTGGTGGAAGAGGCGACGGCCGTGCTTTCCGAGCAGCCCGCGACCGAAGCCGCAGCAGATCCGGCGCCTGAGGCCGCCGCGCCTTCCAATGCTGCGGCGGAGGAGGCGGCCTTTATCGAAGTTTGGCGTCCGGGCCGGCCCTACGAGCGCCATTCACGGCCAAAACCTCGCCACCATCAGAAACAGGAACAAGCCCGCAGGCCGGAAGGCGAGGCGGCCGCGGCTCCGGCGCAAACCGAAGCTACCCCGGTCGAGTCCTCGCCACCGCGTGAAGCGCGGCCGCCCCGAAGCCGCAAGCCGCGCCCACAGCGGCATGAACGGGGCGACCGCCCGCCGCGGCCGGACCGTTCACACCGGCAGGAACGTCCCGCTCATGCAAAGGCGTCCCAGGAGCGCCGCGAAAAACCGGCGGACCCCAATTCACCTTTCGCCAAGCTCGCGGCCTTGAAGGCGCAGCTCGAGGCGAATGCGAAGGAGCGGCGCTGAGCCGCTTGAGAAGAGTTGGATCGTCAGCGTATCGACAAATGGCTTTGGCATGCCCGGGTCGTGCGTACGCGCAGCGCCGCCGCGTCGCTCGTGGGCTCCGGCCATGTGCGCGTGAATGGCGAGCGGGCGACGGCTCCAAGCCGGCTGTTGCGGGCCGAGGACGTGCTCACCATCGCGCTGGATCGCACGGTGCGCATCTTGAAGGTCGCAGGCTTCGTGGACAGGCGAGGGGGAGTGGAAGCGGGCCGTGCGCTTTACGCCGACCTGACGCCAACGCGGGAGGCGGTGGAATCCCCGCCGCGCGCAGCGGTGCGGGAGGCCGGCGCCCGGCGGCCGACCAAGCGCGATCGCCGCGCTATCGACCGGCTATATAGCGACGAGGACTGAAGCGCTTTTGCGTCGCTTGCGTACCGTTGGGGCGTACGGTAGGCACCCCCATATTGAGGTTGGGTTTCCGGAGCAGAGATGACCTACGTCGTCAACGAAAGTTGCATCAAGTGCAAGTACATGGATTGCGTCGAGGTCTGCCCCGTCGACTGCTTCTATGAAGGCGAGAATATGCTCGTCATCCACCCCGATGAATGCATCGATTGCGGGGTTTGCGAGCCGGAATGCCCAGCCGAGGCGATCAAGCCGGATACCGAGCCGGGCCTGGAGAAGTGGCTCGAGCTGAACGCGGAATTTGCGAAGATCTGGCCCAATATCACCACGAAGAAAGAAGCGCCGCCCGATGGCAAGGATTGGGAAGGCGTGCCCGGTAAGGAGAAATATTTCTCCCCGGCCCCGGGACGGGGCGATTAGCCCCCTACCGCGATACCCGGCAAGAGCAGAAGCCCTTAGAAACCATAGCTGGTTTCTTCCCCGCGGCGGGCCGGAACCAAGGCCAGTTGCCGGCTCTTAACCAATGTGACGATTTACGCCTCCGGAATGTAGGGATGGCGTCGTGGCCGGACCATAAGGCTTTGATTTTTGGAGAAAATGTGCTATATATAGCGTTATCATAGAATATCGCGCCGATGGCTCCCGCTAGGGCCATTTTCCGGTGCGTTCCCGAGGCGTCATACCTGAGGGCGTGCAACCCACGCGAGAGCAGTGGCAGGAAAATCGCGTCATCGTTCAAAGAAGGCTTCCACAGGAGCTAGCGGGAGGAAAAAGACCTCCACGCGGCCTGTCCGAGGAGCCAAGAAGAAGTCTGCCGGCCTGAGCCGGAGGACACCGCAAGCCTCACGCGGCGCTGCCCGCGGCGGGGTTCCCGTGGCCAAATCGGCCGTGCGCAAGCCGGCTGGTGAAGGAGCAATCTCTGGGATGACCAGCAAGAAAACTACACAACGCCAAGGCTTCAAAACCAACGAGTTCATCGTCTATCCGGCCCACGGGGTTGGCCAGATCATTTCCATCGAGGAGCAGGAGGTTGCCGGCGCCAAGCTGGAACTGTTCGTCATCAACTTCATCAAGGACAAGATGACGTTGCGGGTGCCCACCGCCAAGATCGTGAGCGTCGGCATGCGCAAGCTGGCCGAAGGCCCGATGGTGAAGCGGGCCCTGGAAACCTTGAAGGGCCGCGCGCGCATCAAACGCACCATGTGGTCGCGCCGTGCTCAGGAATACGAGGCAAAGATCAACTCGGGCGACATTGTCGCCATCGCCGAGGTGGTCCGCGATCTCTACCGTTCCGACACGCAGCCCGAGCAGTCCTATAGCGAGCGGCAGCTCTACGAAGCCGCCCTCGACCGCCTGTCGCGGGAGATCGCTGCCGTGCAGCGCGTCACCGAGACGGAAGCCGTCAAGGAAATCGAAGCGGCGCTTGCCAAGGGCCCACGGCGTGGTCCCAAGCCCGCTGATGAAGAAGCGGCCGTCGAGGAAGAAGCGGCCTAAACACCGCGCCAACGAAAATACAAAAGCCCGGCGGAAACGCCGGGTTTTTTGTTTTGTCCCTTATCTCTGATCTGGCCTCACAAATGCGGGCATTCCAGGATGCAGACAAGACCTTCGGCGTTGTATTCAAGCACGGCGCTGCCGCCTACTTGGGCCGCGAAGGCTTCCTCGATCAGCTTTGAACCGAAGCCTTTGCGATCCGCGGGCTGTACCGGAGGCCCGTCTATCTCTTTCCATGTCAGGCGCAGCTTTCCGCCATTGGCTGTCCAATTAATCAAGATCCTCCCGGCGCCGTCCGCCAGCGCGCCGTATTTCGCCGCGTTGGTTGCAAGCTCGTGCAGCACCATGGACATCATCACCGCGGTGCTGGGCGCGAGCCGGATGTTATCAAGACCGGAAATGTGCAGTCGGGCGCTGTCCTTCGCCGCATAGGGCTCAAGCACGCTGTCGACGATCTCGCGTATTTCCGCGCTCTCCCACTTCTCATCGCTGAGCACATTATGGGTGCGCCCGAGCGAGCCGAGCCGGGCTTCGAATTTCCTGCGCGCCTCGGCCGGGTCGGCAGAAGGGCGGAAGGTCTGCGATGCGATCGATTGCACGGTCGCCAGGGTATTTTTGACGCGGTGATTTAGCTCGTTGATGAGCAGGGCGTGCAGCATCTCGCCGCGCGCTATCCGCGCCGCCATTCCAATAGAAAAAGCCAAGCCGATGGCCAGAAGGGCTACGCCGACGCTGGCAGTGATGGCCAACTGTCTCCACAATGGGCCTGTGAGAGAATCCACGGGTATTCCGGCCGCCACCGTCCAGCCTGTCAGCGGTGACCGTGTGAAGGCGGTGAGCAACTCCACGCCCTCAAGGGACTTGGTCGGCAGCTTGCCTTCGGTCTCGGCAAGGATCGCCGGAAGGAGGGTAGGGGAAGCCTTCAAGCCCACCGTCTGCTCGGGATTCGGCACGCGCGCGATATTGGTCCCGGTGCGATCGAAGATCGACATGGTCCAGTCATCGCTTGGCCGTTGCTGGTAGATAAGCCTCTGGAACAATTCGAACGGGGGGTTGAACCCGATTTCATAAACGACCTCGCCGTTTCGCACTACCGGCACGCTTACGGCAATGATCCGCCGTCCTGTGACGGAACTGACGAACATATTCGAAAAGGTTGGGCGTTTGGTCTGGAATACTTCAGCGATGGATTCACGATTGATGCGTGGGGGTAGTGGCTGCCCTGCCGCGACCCGGCTGTTCAGAATCTGCCGGCCGTCACGGTCGGCAAGCGAGATCGCGGAAGTTTCCGGATAGCGCTGCAGGAAGGCGTTCACGTTCATACGAAATGCCGGCAAATCATCGCGCTGCAACGACGGCGCATCGGCAAGCACCTCAAGCGCCCGGGCCACCCCTTGCATCTCAGTATCGAGAACAAGCTGTATTGCTCTGACGGTCTCCAGCACACGGTCGAAAGCCGCTTCGCGCTCCCGCACATGGTTGAAATAGGCTACGCCGGCCGCGAACAAGATAAGCGGGAGCATCGTGCCGGCGACCAGAAGCGGTAGACGCACACGCAAAGGAAGCTTATTCATTGATGAACTAGGCAGCCCCATCAGAACCATTGTCGGCCGTTGGAAAACTCAAGGCTCGCCCGGGCTGGCGTCCCCCCCGGGCACCAAAAGCGATAACACCGCCGCCGGCATCCGGTTCCTGCCGATCCGCAAAATTGCCGTTTATCCCGTCTTCCTGCTCAGTTTGCCGATAATACTCTAACACCCCATGCAGCCAATTATTCGTATCTCCCACCTGTCCAAGACCTACGCCTCCGGCTTCCGGGCGCTTAAGGACATCAACCTTGAAATCCGCCGCGGCGAGATTTTCGCCCTGTTGGGCCCGAATGGCGCCGGAAAGACAACGCTCATCAATATCGTTTGCGGCATTGTCACGCCCTCCACGGGAACCGTGCTGGTGGATGGGCGCGACCACATCCAGGACTTTCGTGGCGTCCGCGCGATGATCGGGCTCGTGCCGCAAGAGTTGACCACCGACGCCTTCGAGACGGTTTGGGACACCGTGAGCTTCAGTCGCGGTCTGTGGGGCAGGCCAGCAAATCCGGAAATCATCGCAAAAGTGCTCAAGGATTTGTCGCTCTGGGACAAGAAAGACAACAAGATCATGACCCTTTCGGGCGGCATGAAACGCCGGGTCCTGATCGCCAAGGCGCTGGCGCATGAGCCGCAAATCCTTTTCCTCGATGAGCCCACGGCCGGCGTGGACGTGGAGCTGCGCCAGGACATGTGGCAGCTCGTGCGCTTGTTACGAGCCTCGGGCGTCACCATCATTCTCACCACGCATTACATCGAAGAAGCCGAGGAGATGGCCGACAGGGTCGGCGTCATCAACAAGGGCGAGATCATCCTGGTCGAAGAGAAGGCCGAGCTCATGCACAAGCTCGGCAAGAAGCAGTTGAAGCTGCACCTGGTCAAAAGGCTAGAGGGTGTTCCGGATGAGCTCGCAGCGCACGATCTTGCTTTGTCTTCCGACGGCAGCGAGCTGATCTACACCTATGACACCCAAGGCGAGCGCACCGGCATCACCGGCCTGTTGGAGGATATCAACCGCGCGGGATTGAGGTTCAACGACCTCAACACCACGCAAAGCTCGTTGGAAGACATATTTGTCGATCTGGTAAGGCGAAAGAAATGAACTTCGCGGCGGTACGGGCGATCTATACGTTTGAAATGGCGCGTACGCGCCGCACGCTGCTGCAAAGCATCGTATCGCCGGTGCTTTCGACGTCGCTCTATTTTGTCGTTTTTGGGGCGGCCATGGGTTCGCGCATCCCGGAAATCGACGGTGTGGACTATGGCGCGTTCATCGTGCCCGGGTTGATCATGCTCATGCTGCTGACGCAGAGCGTGATGAACGCGTCATTCGGCATCTACTTTCCTCGTTTCACGGGCACGATCTACGAGCTTTTGTCGGCGCCCATCTCCTATCTGGAGATCGTCCTGGGCTATGTCGGCGCGGCGGCCACCAAGTCGATCATCCTGGGTTTGATCATCCTCGCCACGGCCGGTCTGTTCGTTCCGCTGCGGATAGCGCATCCGTTCTGGATGGTTGCCTTCCTGGTGCTGACGGCGGTGACCTTCAGCCTGCTTGGCTTCATCATCGGTATCTGGGCGGACGGTTTCGAAAAGCTGCAAGTCATTCCGCTGTTGGTAATCACGCCTTTGGCCTTCCTCGGTGGAAGCTTCTATTCCATCAGTGTGCTGCCGCCGATCTGGCAGAAGATCACGTTGTTCAATCCGATCGTCTATCTGATCAGCGGCTTCCGCTGGAGTTTTTTCGAAACCGCCGACGTCAGCATAGGCGTGAGCCTGGGAATGACCCTGTTCTTCCTGGCTCTGTGCCTGACGATTGTGTGGTGGATATTTAAGACCGGCTATCGGCTGAAGAACTAGGGCGTCGATTATCGTATGCCGTAGCGCGCGAACTCCTCGGCGACATCGGGCTTGAGCTCAAGCGCCGCTGAGACGTCCGCCTGGCCCGTCGTTCTCTGGCCTTGCTTGATCGTCGCCAGGCCGCGGCCGTAAAGCGACTCCGCGATTTGCGGGTGCAGCCGCAGGGCGGCGTCATAATCGTTGATCGCGTCCGAGAACTTGCCCATTTTCAAATGCGCGAAGCCGCGGCGGTCCAATGCCATGGCATTGTCGGGCTCGAGCCGGAGAACCTGGCTGCAATCGGCAACCGCTTGCTTCATCTGGCCGGCGAGCGCGCGCGCCCAGCAGCGGTTGGTGTAGGCGGCGCCGTACTCCGGCGCCAGCCGGATGGCCTGGTCGAAATCGGCAATCGCGCGGTCATAAGAGCCCTTGTCCCGGTAGGCCAGCCCGCGATCGTGGAATGCTTCGGCGTTGGCGGGATCGATCTTGATCGCACGGTCGAAGTCCTTGATGGCGGCCGTGTAGTCGCGCTTGCCGTGATAGGCTGCGCCGCGCTGGTAGAAGGCAAAGCCGTTTTTCGGGTCGAGCCGGATCGCCTCGTCCAAATCCGCGATCGCGCGGTCGATGTCACCAACGGTTCTGCTGATGACGCCGCGGTTATAGAACGCGAGCGCATTCTTCGGGTCCAAGCGAATTGCCTCGTCGAAATCCTCGACGGCCAATTCATTGTTCCGCTTGGCCTTGTGAATCAGGCCACGGTTGTAGAAGGCGGCCGCGTTCTTCGGATCGAGCCGGATGGCCCGATCGAAGTCTTGGCGCGCTCGCTCGTAGTCGCCGGTGTCTTGGTGCACCAGGCCGCGATCGAGAAAGGCCGCCTCGTTGGTGGCATCGATCTTGATGGCTGTGCCGAAGCTTTCAACCGCCTGCTCGAAATCGCGCTTGCGCTTGAAGGCAAGGCCGCGCTGATAGAACGCGGCGGCGGACCTGGAATTGATTTTGATCGCCTCGTCGAAATCGGTAATCGCGCGGTCGTTGTTACCCTGACCACGGTAGGCGATGCCGCGGTTGTAGAAGGCGAGTTCGTGCCTTGGGCTAAGCTTGACCACTTCGTCGAAATCCAGAATGGCGCGGTCGTAGGTGCCCTTGCTCATATGCGCCAAGGCGCGGCTGTAGATGGCGGTAACATCGCCGGGTTTGATTTCGATGGCGCGATCGAAATCGCGCAGCGCCCGATCCACGTTGCCCATCGCCGCATAGGCCGTGCCGCGTTCGTAGAACGCCGGCGCGGAATTGGCATCGAGCTTTATGACCTTGTCAAAGTCCAGGATAGCCCGGTCATAGGCCGCCTTGCTCCGATACGCGAGGCCGCGCTCGTACAGCGCCGGGAGGTCGTTGGGCTCGAATGTCAGCACCTGGTCGAAATCTTCAATGGCGCCGTCGTAATTGCGCTTGGCAAAGCGCAAGTTGCCCCGCTGATAGAAGGCAAGGGCGTTGCGCGAATCGAGCCGGATCGTCTGGTCGAAGTCCTCGATGGCGCGGTCGCTCTCGCCTTGGGCCCGGTAGATGATGCCGCGGCTGTAGAAGGCCAGCGCGTTTTTCGCATCCAGACGGATGGCTTGGCTGAAGTCGGTGACGGCGCGATCGCGATCGCCTTTATCCATGTAGGCGAGGCCACGGTAGTAAAAGGCGGAGCCATTCGCGGGCTTCAGCTTGATGACCGCATTGAAATCCTGAACGGCCAGATCCAGTGCGCCCTTTTCGCGGTAGGCGAGCCCGCGATTGTAGAACGCCAGATCGTTGCCAGGGTTGATCGCGGCAACCCGGCCGAAGTCATGGATTGCCCGTTCCATGTCGCGCTTCTCGCGATAGGCGATCGCGCGGCTATAAAAAGCCTCTTCGTAATTCGGGTTGGTCTCGACGGCGCGGCTGAAATCCTGGATGGCGCGGTCCACGTTGCCTTTTGCCTTAAACACCGTGCCGCGGCTGAAAAAAGCAGCCGCGTAGTTGGGATTTATCTTGATCGCCTGATCGAAGTCTTCGATTCCGCGATCCGCGTTCCCCTTTGCCACATGAGCCTTGCCGCGGCCGTGGAAAGCCGGTGCGAAGGCGGCATCGATTTTGATGGACCGGTCGAAATCCTGGATGGCGCGGTCGGGGCTGCCTTTCTCCAGATAGGCCAGACCACGGGCGTGGAGCGCGCCGGCATTCTTCGGGTTGAGTTTGACGACCTGATCGAAATCCTCAATGGCGCCGTCATAATTGCGGCTGAGATGACGCACTTCCCCGCGGTGATAGAAAGCAAGCGCATGGCCGGGATCGAGGCGGATAGTCTCGTCTAAATCACCCAAGGCGCGGGCGATCTCGCCTTTGGTTTTGTAGATCATTCCGCGGTTGTAGAACGCGAGCGCGTTCTTCGGGTCGAGCTTGATGACCTGGCTGAAATCCGCGGCGGCGGCCTCGGCATTGCCTTTGGCCGTGTAAACCTCACCCCGATTGTAGAAAGCCGCGGCGTATTTGGAATCGATCTTCACCGCCTGGGTGAAATCCGCGATCGCCAAATCGCTCTCGGCTAGGCGCCGGTAGGCGGAGCCTCGATTGTTGAAGGCGGCGGCAAGGTGAGGATCACGTTCGATCGCCTGAGTAAAGTCCTGGATGGCGCGATCCAGCCGCCCCATGGCGAACTGGGCCTTCCCCCGTTCGAGGAAGGCCGGGGCGTGATGCGAGTCGATGGCGATCGCCTCGTCGAAATCCTTGACGGCCGCGGCATAGTCGCGCTTGCCGAAATAAGCGGCGCCTCTTTGGGCGAAGGCGCTGGCGAATTTCGGATCGAGCTTTATGGCCTGGCTGAAATCGCGGATGGAGCGGTCATGCATGCCCTTATCGCGGAAGGCGAGGGCGCGATCGTGCCAGACGACCGCATCCGTGGGCTTGATCCTGATGACCCGATCGAAATCGGCGATGGCGCGGTCGTAATCGCCTTTTTCATACTGCGCCTTGCCGCGCCCGTAATAGGCAAGCGTGTGCGCGGGGTTCAGCTTGATGGCCGCGTCGAAGTCCTCGATGGCCTCCTCGGGCTCTCCCTTGGCGGCGTAGATGACGCCGCGATGGTAGAAGGCCAAGGCATTTGTCGGATCGAGCCGGATCGCCTGACTCATATCTCTGAAGGCCCGGTCGCTCTCTCCCAGCGACGCATAGACGTAGCCGCGGTTGTAGAAGACGATCGCGTTCTTCGAGTCGATCCGGATGGCTTCATCGAAGTCGTCGATGGCCTGCACGTTTTGGCCTTTGGCGCTGTAGGCGAGGCCCCTGTTGTTGAGGGCAACGGCGAATCTGCTGTCCAGTCTGATGGCGCGGCTGTAATCCTCGATGGCGCGGTCGATGTCGCCTTTCCTGCGATAGGCAAGGCCGCGGTTGTTGAAGGCGGGCGCGTAGTTGCGCTTGATATTGATGGCCTGATCGAAATCCACGATGGCGCGGTCGATCAATCCCTTGGCGGCAAACGCGTGGCCGCGTTCGTTGAACGTCCCGGCATCGCGCGGATTGACCTTGATCGCTCTATCGAAATCCGAGACAGCGCGGTCGTAGTCGCGCTTCTTGTGATAGGCGCGGCCTCTGCTTTCGAAAACGATGGTGAACGTGGAATCAAGTTCGATCGCGCGGGTGAAATCCTGTATCGCCAGGTCGTATTCGCCCTTGTCGCTTTGAGCCAGACCGCGGTTATAAAACAAGAGCGGGTTTTGCCCATCGATCTTGATGGCCTGGTCGAATTCGACAATGGCGCGGCCGATCTCGCCTTTGATCTTGTAGACAATGCCGCGGTTGTAAAATGCGAGAGCATTACCGGGATCAAGCTGCGCCGCCTTCGTCAGGTCTTCGAGGGCGCGGTCATAGTCGCGCCGGTCGTAGTTGATGACGCCCCGGTCGAAGAAGGCGGGCGCGTAAGAGGGGTCTAGCTCAATCGCGCGGGTGAGATCATCAACGGCGCGGTTATAGTCGCGCCGGTCATAATAGGCATTGCCGCGCTGATAGTAGGCCGGGATATATTTAGGGTTGAGGCTGAGCGCGCGGTTCAGATCGTCGAGCGCACCGTCGTAGTCCACCAGCTTTCGCCGCTGCGTCCCGCGATACGTATAAGCAGCGACGAGTTCCGGGTTTCCCGGTCTGGATACAATGACGCGCGTGCAGGCCTCGACGGCGGCATCGCCGGAAGCTTTGCGGCAGGTGTCCATATCCTCTGCGAAACCCGCCCGGGCGGGTGTCTCGCCACCGAGCAAAGCGGCGGCGATCGCAAGGAGGAGCCAGACGCGCGACATCAACCCCCTCAATTCATCTTGGAAGGTCCGGGTGGCGAAGTTTCGTGGTTTTGCGTTGGTGATCACGCCCCCGCCCGATTATTTTTGCACGGAAACGCGGCAACAAACCGCTGCTCGGCGGAAACGCCGTTCCGTCAAATTTGGTTCCAATTATAATGGCTTTTGGGCAACTGGGACACACCTTCGCCGTGGGAGTTAATGACAAGCGGGTGATGGCCCACGCCGGCGCCTAGAGCCCTCATTCCGTTACGATTTTGACCCGGTCGCCGGGCTTCAGGCCATGGCGGGGGGTGAGGCCGTTGAGCACCAGGAAACGTTGCAGCGGCCGGTCGGCAATCGCCATGCGCGCTGCCAGACGTTCCGGCGTATCGCTGGGCGTTACCGTGACCACCTTGATCCGCAACGGCTTGGCTTCCTCAATCTCGGTTAGCGTCATTCGGCGGAAGCTGCCGATGGAATCGCGGAAAGCACGGTCGCTATCGGCGCTTCGGTGTTTGGCTGCGAACACGAAGCGATAAACCTCGCTGCCAAACCGCACTGCATACAGCCGGAAGGTCCATTGATCGCCCTTGGCGATAGCTGTCGCCGCCGGAAAGCCGTTGACGGTGACGGTTTCCACGGAAGTCTTATCGATGTTCTCGATCCAGCCCGAGGCCAGATAGTCCGTCAGCGGCTGGTCGGCCGGCACACGCACGACATCGAGCCGCAGTGCCTGTGCGCCGCCCTCCTTGATGCCGAGCACCGCTTGCGCCGTGTTGTCGAGAGAAAATCCTTCCGGCGCCATGAAAGTGAAGCCGAGCTTCGGATGAAGGTAGCGCCTGCCCCGCACGAAGCCTTCACTCGGATCTTCGCCGAAAACGAGCCCCTCGATGGCGGCAAGGTAGTCGGATTGGTCTCTCTCGCCGGCTCCCGGCGCGCTGTGCTGGCGCGCATTGGTGGTCGCGTTCTTTACCCGGTCGGGCGTGGCCGGATGCGAGGAAAGGAAATCGAGCGCAAAAGGATCGTTGCCGGTGCCCGCCGCGGGCTTCAATTCGGCATTGCGGCCCATCGAGGTGAGAAACCGCTCGGCGCCATAGGGATCGAAGCCGGCGCGCGCGGAGATGCCGACGCCGATGCCGTCGGCCTCGAATTCCTGTGCGCGAGAAAAGCTTGCCAGGGCGATCTTGGATTTTGCCAGCGCGAGCGCGCCCGTTTCAGGATCGCTCAGCACCTTGTTGACGACGTTGTCCACCAGCGCCACCCGGCGGGCCTGATTCTCCCGGATGGCGGCATGGCGAGCGATCACGTGCGCCATCTCATGCGACAGCACGGAGGCAACCTCCGACGTGTCGTTCGCCAGTGCTACCAGCCCGCGCGTGACATAAAGTTGCCCGTTCGGCAGGGCGAAAGCATTGACCGCTGGCGAGTTGAGGATGGTGATCCGGTAATTCAAGTCCGGCCGGTCGGAGGCCGCGACCAGCCGGTCGACGGTTTGCGTCAGCAAAGCGTGCAGGCGTGGATTTTCATATTCGCCGCCATAGGCTGCGAGGATGCGTGTGTGCTCGCGCCGGGCGGCGGGCGAGAGTTCCGCCTGCTTGGGTGCATCGCTCGACACCTGGGGGGATAAAAGCCCCGCGCTCGTGCAGCCGGCGAGACAGGCGGCAAGCAGCAAGGCGGCAAGCCTGACGCCGCCCTGCTTGCCGGCTTTTGCTGCTCTCGCGCTCATAACCATTCCCGAATACGCACGCTGTTCAATTCCCGTCGGCGAATTCGATCTGCTCTGGCCGGGCGGCTTCTATACGCGGGCCGCCGCGTTCTTCGATCCAGCCGCGCACACGGATCCGCTGCCCTTCGAGCTTCTTCAGCTCCATGCCCGCGGCTGCAAAAAGGCGCTGATTGCGCTGCGAAACCGTGACCGTCAGGTTACGCGACCATACCCGCCCGAAATTAAGGTATATTGTGCCCCCGCTTGAGCGGACCGACAACACCTTGCCCTCTGCCACGTTAAACCGTCCCCGTTCAGCCAAAAGCCCGGCCAGATCGTCGGTCTGTTTGATGGCATAGGCCGCATCGGCCCACAGGCCAAGATTGCCGTTCCGCGCCGCGCCCTCGGCGGCGAGCAGCGCCGCCGCGCAGGCGGGATCGCCCACGCGAGCGCCGACCCGAGCATGACCCCCGGCAACCATCTCTCGCTGGATCCACTTCTCCGGGCCATCTCGTAGCGCAAAGACATGGGCGACAAGATGGCCATAGCGGTCCGTGCCGGTTCCCACGCGCTTGAGCGCGAGTGGGCCGCCCGCAATCAACCCCTCCAAGGCCTGCTTGGCGGCGCTGCCCTCCGGCACTTCGATCCCAGCGAGACGGATCTCCCGCCCGTCCTGCAGCCGGAAAGTCCGGCCGTCGATGGCAGTGCCGGGCACGAAAACGCCGAGCGTCTCCAACCGGCATGCAGCCGGCGCCCCGCTATCCCCGGCGCGCACGGGATGCGCGGCCGCGGTGAACAAAACAATGAGGCCGATGATCCGTGCCGCCCGCATGGGCAGGTATTTACCACTTCCGCCCGCCCCGGTGCATGTCGATGCCACGACAGAGGCCGGTCACTTCTCCAAGATTGCCGGCAACGCTTGGCTACTTTTCAGAAGGAGCGGCAGCAGCTCTCTTTCCATCTCCGCTGGAGTCATTGTCGCCGATTGCACGCTGATGCTGATGGCTGCTGTTATGGCCCCATGGAAATTGCGAAGTGGTGCGGCAATTGTTCTCAAACCTATTTCAAGCTCCTCGCTGACGATCGCGTAACCGCGTTCACGCACCCGGGTAATAGCGGCCAACAATTTGCCGCTGTCGGTGATTGTTGCGGGAGTCAATTTCTTCAATTTGACTCTCTTCGTCAAACGCACGAGTTCGGCGTCTGACAGAGCGGATAGCAATACGCGCCCCATTGCCGTGCAATAGGCGGGGAAACGCGTGCCGACACTGGTTCTCACCGCCATGATTCGCTGTGGCACCGCGCGGGCAACGAACACGATCTCGTCGCCGTCCAGAATGGCGACGGAGGCAGCCTCCCGCGTTTTGTCGCGCATCTTATCCAGTATCGGCTGCGCCAGTTCAGGAAGAGGGATCGAAGCCAAATATGAATAGCCGAGGCGAAGGACGCGCGGCGTCAGATGGAAGAATTTCCCGTCCGAGTCCACGTATCCATATTTCTGCAAGGTGAGAAGATATCGGCGCGATGCGGCTCGGGTCAGACCCGTCAATTGAGCCGTCTGGGCCACGGTCAACCGCGGATGCGCCGCGTCGAAAGCTTCGATGACATTCAGCCCTTTGATGCAGCCGGCGACGATCTCCTTATCGTCGTTGGCGATGTCTCCGCCGCGCTTCATCCATTTTTCTCCCGCAACCGCAATTGTTCGAATAGCGAACATATTTTCAATTCTTGCATGGCGCAAGCGAGCGGCCTAAACTCTTTCCATAACAATGTTCGCATATCGAACAACGCTAGTTTGTTTCGTGAAGCGCAAATAAACATTGGGGGAGACGTCACATGGCAATCGGGAAATTAGCAGTTGCGGCTCTTGTCGCGGCCGGCGTTGCTGGTCTGTGGGGCAAGCAGAGTTCAGCGCAGGAATATCCTTCCACAACGATTACGATCGTTGTGCCGTTCCCGGCTGGGGGAACGGCGGATCTTCTGCCGCGCATAGTCGCGGACGTTTTGCGTGCGAAGTGGGGCCAGTCGGTTGTTATTGAAAACAAGGCTGGGGCCGGCGGTAATGTCGGCGCTGAATATGTCGCGCGCGCAAAGCCGGACGGATATACGCTGCTCGCCAGCCCGCCCGGTCCGCTTGCAATCAACCAGAACCTCTACAAGACCCTTGCCTACGACTCGACGAAGTTCGTTCCGATTACGATCCTGGGGACTGTTCCAAACGTTCTCATTATCAGTCCGAAGATGACGGCCGGATCCTTGGCGGCGCTGGTCAAGGAGGCGAAAGAGAAGCCCGGCAAGATCACCTATGCTTCACAGGGCGCCGGCTCGACTTCCCATCTGACGGCCGGTTTGTTCGAGAACATGGCCGGCGTGAAACTCGTGCACGTTCCCTATAAGGGGACGGCTCCGGCGCTGAACGATCTCATCGGCGGACATGTCGATCTGATGTTCGACAATCTCGGATCATCTCTTGCTCAACATCGCGCCGGAACGGCGAAAATCTTGGCGGTCGCGAGTCCGACACGGACCGCCGTCCTGCCGGACATGCCGACCATCAGCGAATCCGGTTTGCCTGGTTTTCAAGCCGTAACCTGGTTCGGCCTTGTTGCGCCCGCCGGCACCCCGCCGGCTATCGTAACCAAGCTCAATCAAGCTGTCGTCGAGGCCCTGCGGCGACCGGAAGTGCGCAGCAAATTTCTCGAAGTGGCGGTGGAGCCGGTCGGCGGCACGCCTGAAGAGACCGGCCGCTTCATCAAGGAAGAGTCGGTCCGCTGGGGTGAAGTCATCAAGGCAAATAATGTGAAGCTCGACTGATCTCAAGATTCTGGCGGATAGTTCCCATTTGCGCCGGCGCGCCGCGGGGCGAAGATTTCTTCCACCCCGCGTCCGCAGGCGTTGCACACCTGCGGCGATCGATACGCGGTTAAGAACTGCTGAGGATACCTATTTGGGCGGGCTCGCGAGGCCAGCCATGTCAACTGAACAACAGATATCGTGAAGAGGAGCAAATGGCACATAAAGACCTCCGCAGCTTTCTGGCGGCTATCGAAGCATCTGGCGATCTCATCAACATTAATGATCAGGTCGATTGGGACGAGGAACTTTCCGGCATCGGGCGCCTCAGTTGCGAGCGCAACGGCCCGGCTTTCATGTTCAACAATATCAAGGACTACACTTCCGATTGGCGCATCCTCGCCAATCCTGTCGCGGGCTGGCGGCGTTTCGCCGTGGCTCTCGGCTTGCCGGCGGATACGCCAATCCGGAAGCTCTATGATCTGTATGCCGAGCGCGAGCAGAAGCTGATCCCGCCGACTATCGTCAAGGATGGGCCGTGCAAGGAAGTCGTCATTCCCGGCGACAAGGTCGATCTGTTCGATCTGCCTGTGCCGATGGTCCATGAAGGCGATGGAGGGCGCTATCTCGGCACATGGGATCTTGTCGTTTCCAAAGACATCGACAGCGGCTGGGTGAATTGGGGCATGTACCGGTTCATGGTGCATAATGAGCATCTGCTCACCGGATACCCGCGGCCGACTAGTCATTTGGGCAAAATGCTCCTCGACGGCTACGCGCCGCGCGGAAAGTTCATGCCCATCGCGATCGCCATCGGCGCCGACATTCCGAGCCACCTTGCCGCGGCATCTACCTTCCGGCTTGCCGGCGATGAGGCGGATCTTGCCGGCGGGCTTGGAGAACGGCCGGTCGAGTTGATCAAATGCGAGACATCCGATCTCTACGTGCCGGCCACCTCCGAGATCGTCATCGAGGCTGAAGTTTATCCTCACGGCGTGGCGCAAGAGGGACCGTATGGCGAATATCCCGGCTACCGCAGCGGTGAGATGGGCAATGCGATCTGCGCCCGGGTGACGGCGATCACCCATCGGCGCAATCCGATCCTCACGCTCGATACCACCGGCTTCATGGACTCGAGCGCGGTGACCACCTCCATCACAGGCGCTATCGCCATCCGGCGGCGTCTGGAGAAGCACGGCATTCCGGTTGCCGAAGTGTACATGCCGCCCGAGGGCGGGGTGCATATGGCGATTGTCTCGGTACGCCGCGGCGGTGCCGAGAACGCAAGGAAGATCGTTGAGCTTCTGACGGCGCGGCGAGCGCTTGTCTCGAAGATCATTGTCGTCGACGAGGATGTCGACGTCTTCAACATTTCCGCGGTGCTGCACGCCTTCGCAACGAAATGCCATCCCGCGCGGGGAACGCATATTCACCGCTACGAAGGCCGGGCGAACGCGCTCACTCCCGCCTACAGTCTTGAGGAACGGGTCGCGCGGTCGGGCGCAAGCGTTGCGTTCGACGCCACTTGGCCTCCGGAGTGGCCGCGCGAGATGACACCCATTCGGGCCACGCTCGATTCCATGTACTCGCCCGACGTACAACGCCGCGTGCTCGATCGCTGGAACGCGCTCGGCCTCTAATCACAAGGAAAGACAGAGATGACTAAGGAATATGCGACCTTCGTGCGGGATCGCACCCGGCTCCTCAATGGCCGTGAGGTCGTGCTGACGCTGCGCGATCTCATGCCCGGCCGCAAGAAGTACCGCGGCATCAATGTTCGGGCAGTCGTATCGCAGCCGCCGCGCCCCGGCGAGTCGCGTCTATGGGTGCGGTCAGTCGTGGGCTTGAAGGACCCCAACCCCTACAGCGTGAAAATCGTCGAGGAACTTCCCGAGCTGTTCGATGCCGCCCCCTACAGCGACTTCTTCGAAGCCATGGAGAAAGCGGAGCGCAGGTGATGGAAACCATCACGGAATCCGTCAAGCGACAGGCGCGGGATCGGCCAACGGCAACCGCGCTGATTTGCGACGATATCCTGCTCACGTGGGGGGAGGTTGATATCTGGATGGAGCAGGCGGCCGGCTGGCTGGCTGCGCTCCAGTTGCCGCGCGGCGCACCGGTTCTGGGCTGGCTGCCAAACTGCCTGGAATGGTACTTGATGCGGCTCGCCTGCGAGCGGAGTGGCCTTCTGTGGGTTCCAGTGCCCGCGAGTCAGGGAGGCCGCGAACTGGCTTCGATCATCGAGCGCGTGCGCCCGGCCGTGGCGGTAACGGCGGGAGATTTCCGCAGGCGCGATTTCGTGGCCGAAGCCGACGACATTTGCGACCGGCTGGGCCTTGCTCCTTTGCGCATGACCTTGCCGAAGCAGGGGCTTCTCCGCCTCGACGGGCCGCCCGCGCCTGAAAGCAGCGCATCGCGGCTGGACGAAATGGCGCACGCGCTCTCCACGTCCGGCTCCGAAGGAAGTCCGAAGCTCGCGCTCTACACGCTGGCTGCGGCTTGCGAACGCGGTCATGCCCAGGCTCGGCTGCTCCGGTTGACGGTCGACGACATCATCCTGGTCCTGTCCCCCGGCACTGGACCGGCCAGGGCCGCTTGGCTTGCCGCGCCGGTGGCCGGCTCCTGCGTGGTTGGCATGCCGGTGTTTGAGGCCGGCGCGGCGCTGAAGTTGATACAGCAGGAAAAAGTGACGGTGGTCTGCGGCACGCCTTCGCAGCTCGCGATGCTCGCCACCAATCTCGAAAGCACTGACACTTCCTCCGTGCGAATTTGGTACACGGCGGGATCAGTGCTGCCGCCTACGCTCGCCGAGGAATTCGAAAAAACCACGCGCGGGATTGTCGTCTCGACATACGGCGGCGCCGACTTCGGCGGCTGGGCCGCCCCCGATCCGGACGATCCCCCGGCGGTGCGCCATTACACGGTGGGAAAACCCCGAGGCGGCACGGAGTTCAGAATCGTCGACTCTGAGGGGCACGACATCCCGCCCGGTGGAGTAGGCGAACTGATCGGCCGCGGCCCCTGCTGTGTGAGCGGCTATATCGGTGAGCAGGGGCGCGATCGATGGCGCGGCGGCTGGTTTCATACCGGAGATCTCGCGTCGCTCGACACCACCGGCAACGTCGTGATCGAGGGACGCTTGAAGGAGATCATCGTCCGTGGGGGGGACAAGGTGAATCCCGCGGAGGTCGAAGCATTGCTGCGGACACATCCTGAAATCGCGCAGGTCGCGGTGATCGGCGTCCCCGATCCGGTGCTCGGCGAGCGGGTTTGCGCCTGCATCGTTCCCTCCCAACGCGCGATCACGATCGATCTTGAAACCGTTCGCCAACATCTACGGAGCCAGGGTCTTGCCTATTACAAAACGCCCGAGCGGCTGGTGGTTCTCGACTCTCTGCCGGTCGTGGTCGACAAGATCGACCGTCGGCAGTTGGCGACTTTGACTGCGCAGGAGAGTCTGCCGGGGATTGTGACGCCGGATGATCAGCACCCTTCGCATGGCCAGGTATTTACCACCTCCGCCCGCCCCGGTGCATGACCGAAGGACATATGCTACATCGCGCCCCACTGGTCCCGTAGCTCAGCCGGATAGAGCAGCGGTTTCCTAAACCGAAGGTCGCATGTTCGAGTCATGCCGGGACCGCCAGGATAAAGGCCATGATTTCCCAACGCGCGCGATATGCTTTCAAGGCCCTGATTGCGCTGGCGCGCGCCGACAAAGGCCTGGGGATGCAGATCCGCGACATCGCGTTGCAAGAGCAGATACCGCGCAAATTTCTGGAGCAGATTTTATTGTCGCTGAAAGCGGGTGGACTGATCGCCAGCCGGCGCGGCCGCGAGGGCGGCTATGCCCTGCTCAAAAATCCCGCGGAGATTTCATTGGGCAGCGTGCTGCGCATGATCGACGGTCCGATTGCTCCGTTGCCGTGCCTGTCCCGGACAGCTTATCGAAAATGCAACGATTGCCCGACGGAGGAATTATGCGCGGTGCGCGCCGGCTTCGCCGAAGCTTATGACGCATCGTTGCGCGTGCTTGAAAGCACCACGATAGCGCAAGCAATTCAAACTACTGAGCGCAAGCGGCGAAGACGTTCTGTTTCGAAAGTCTCGGCTCTCTTGGCATAAAAATTTTATTTATCCGAAGCCCCGTCAAAAACCCGTGAGAGGCGTTGGAGGCGAAGACGAAATATGCGAATGTGGCGTTACTCTACTAAATTGGTAGAGTATAGAAGTATCCCTTTCAGGGAGGACTACGATGCCAGTCGCCAATATCCGCAAGCTGTTCGACGCCGCCCTCGCTCTCGCGGCTTTTGCGATCTGCTTCGCGATCACGACGTTCGCGCATGGGCAAACCGTCCTCCTGAACGTCTCTTACGATCCCACGCGCGAACTGTATAAGGACGTCAACGCGGTCTTTATCGCTGAGTGGCAAGCGCAGAAGGGCCAGGCGGTCAACATCCGCATGTCGCACGGCGGCTCGGGCGGGCAGGCGCGCGCGGTGATCGACGGCCTCGGCGCCGACGTTGTGACGCTGGCGCTCTCCGGCGACATCGACGAGATCGCCAAGCGCACCGGAAAGATTCCCGCCGATTGGCAGAAGAAGCTGCCGCACAACAGTGCGCCCTACACATCCACCATCGTGTTCCTTGTGCGCGCGGGAAATCCCAAAGGCATCAAGGATTGGGGCGATCTCGCCAAGCCCGGCATCGGTGTCATCACGCCGAACCCGAAAACCTCAGGCGGCGCGCGCTGGAACTATCTCGCCGCATGGGCTTGGGCCGAGCGCGCCTACGGCGGCGACAAAGCCAAGGTGCGCGAATACATCGGCGCTTTGTTCCGCAACGTTCCGGTTCTCGATACCGGCGCGCGCGGCTCGACCACCACTTTCGCGCAACGCGGCCTGGGCGATGTCCTGATCGCCTGGGAGAACGAGACGTTCCTGGCGCTGGAGGAATTCGGCAAAGACAAATTCCAGATCGTCACACCTTCGTTATCGATCCTCGCCGAGCCGCCGGTCGCCGTGGTGGAAGGCAATGCCGGGCCGAAAAATACGCAAGCAGTTGCCGAGGCCTATCTGAAATTTCTCTACACGCCGAAGGGCCAGGCGATCGCCGCGAAGCATCACTACCGGCCGATCACGCCGGAGTCGGCAAATCCGGCGGACTTGGCTAAGTTCGCCAAGCTCGAACTGGTCACCATCGATAAGAACTTCGGCGGCTGGGCAAAGGCGCAGCCGGAGCATTTCGGCGAAGGCGGCACCTTCGATCAGCTTTATGCGCGGAAATAGAAGATGACCGTGGGGGGCCTCGTCATCCGAAAAAATCGCAGCGTGATCCCCGGATTTGGGATCACGCTCGGCATCGCCATCACCGGCCTCTCGCTGGTGGTGTTGATCCCGCTCGCGGTCCTAATCATGAAAGCAGCCGGCGTCGGGCCGGCGGAATTCTGGCGCATCGCCACCAGCCCGCGCACGCTTGCGGCGTTGCGCCTGTCATTTAGCGCTGCGTTCATCGCGGCGGGGGTCAACGCCGTGTTTGGCCTTCTCGTTGCCTGGGTGCTTGTCCGTTACCGCTTTCCGGGACGGAGCATTCTTGATGCCGCCGTCGATCTCCCGATCGCGTTGCCCACAGCCGTTGCCGGCATATCGCTTGCCGTTATCTACTCGCCCAACGGCTGGGTGGGCTCATTGCTCGCTCCATTCGACATCAAGATCGCCTATACGCCGCTCGCGGTGGTGCTGGCCCTCATCTTCGTTGGCTTGCCGTTCGTGGTGCGCACGGTGCAGCCCGTGCTCGAAGAGAGCGAGAAGGAAATCGAAGAAGCCTCGGCGCTGCTGGGCGCAAGCCGCCTGCGGACGGTATTCACTGTTGTGCTTCCCGTCATCAGCCCGGCCCTGCTGACCGGATTTGCGCTCGCGTTCGCACGCGGGGTGGGAGAATACGGCTCCGTGATTTTCGTCGCGGGCAATCTTCCTTTCGTGTCCGAGATCGCGCCGCTGCTCATCGTCATCCGCCTTGAGGAATATGACTACGCCGGTGCGTCGGTCATCGCCGCGGTCATGCTTGCTGTGTCCTTTATCGTCCTGATGCTGATCAGCGCCGTGCAGACCTGGAACCGGCGGAGGCTCGGATATGTCTGATCTGACTCCGTCAGTTCCGGCCGGGTTCAACACCGCGCGCGTGACAAGCGAAAGTCCGCTGGTGCGCTGGCTGCTGGTTGCGGTCGCGCTGCTGTTTCTGGTCTTTATCCTGTTCCTGCCGCTTATGGCCGTCTTCATCGAGGCATTCCGGCGCGGTGTCGGCGCCTATCTCGCAGCGTTGAAGGAACCGGATGCGCTCGCGGCGATCCGCCTTACGCTGACGGTGGCCGCCTTGGCGGTGGGCTTCAATATCGTCGTCGGCCTTGCCGGCGCGTGGGCGATCGCCAAGTTTCACTTCCGCGGCAAGCAACTGCTGCTGACGCTGATCAACCTTCCCTTCTCGGTATCGCCGGTGATCTCGGGTCTTGTTTTCGTTCTGCTGTTCGGCGCCGGTGGTGTCCTCGGCCCCTGGCTCGCCACGAATGGGATCGAAATTATCTTCGCGCTGCCTGGAATTGTACTGGCGACCACCTTTGTCACCTTTCCTTTTGTGGCGCAGCAGCTGGTTCCGCTGATGCAGGCGCAAGGAACGCAGGAAGAGGAAACCGCGTTGTCCCTTGGCGCAACGGGATGGCGCACGTTCTGCACGGTGACCCTGCCGAATGTTAAATGGGGTCTTTTGTATGGCGTCTTGCTCTGTAACGCCCGCGCGATGGGAGAATTCGGCGCCGTCGCTGTCGTATCGGGTCATATCCGTGGGCTGACCAACACCATGCCGCTGCACGTTGAAATTCTGTACAATGAGTACAATTTCGTCGCGGCTTTTGCCGTCGCTTCGCTGCTTGCGCTTCTGGCGTTGGTTACTCTCGTGCTCAAGGCTCTTCTCGAATGGCGCTTCCACGACGCCATTGCCGCGGGCGTCAACAGGTAAGAGGATTGCGATGTCGGTTTCAGTTACGGTTGAAGGTATTGAAAAGGAATTCGGGGTTTATCCCGCGCTCCGCGGCGCCTCGCTGACGATTGACGGCGGAGAGCTAGTAGCCATCCTCGGCCCGTCCGGCTCGGGCAAGACGACGCTGTTGCGCGTGGTCGCCGGGTTGGAGCAGCCGGACAAGGGCCGCGTGCTGTTCGACGACCTCGATGCATCGACACTGTCGCTGCGCGAGCGCCGTATCGGATTCGTGTTTCAGCATTATGCGCTGTTCCGCCATATGACCGTGCTGGATAATATCGCTTTTGGCCTGCGCGCACGGCCGCGCCGGTATCGCCCGTCCTCGGACGAAATTGAGCGCCGCGCCCTTGAGCTTCTCGATCTCGTCCAGCTCTCCGGATTTGAGAAAAGGTATCCGGCGCAGCTCTCCGGCGGTCAGCGCCAGCGTGTTGCGCTTGCCCGCGCGCTCGCCATCAAGCCGCGCGTGCTGTTGTTGGACGAGCCGTTCGGCGCGCTGGACGCCAAGGTCCGCAAGGAGCTCCGCCGCTGGCTGCGCGAGTTTCACGATCAGACCGGGCACACCACATTGTTTGTCACCCACGACCAGGACGAGGCATTCGAACTGGCCGACCGCGTGGCAATTCTCAATGAGGGGCGCGTCGAGCAGGTCGGAACGCCGCGCGCTATCCTCGAGAAGCCGGCATCTCCGTTTGTCGCCGATTTCGTGGAAGGAACCGGACGGTCCACCGTGCGGGGCTCGGTCCAAGGAGATACCGACCACGATCACCGAACCGCTTCCGTCTCGATCCTGCGCCGTATGCCGGCAGGGACCATCTGAACGCGATTAACCGACATCCTTGCATTCCAAAATAGTTGCCGCGATCGCTCGCGCGACTCGCGGCAATGCGATATTTGTAGCTGACCCGCTTATCGAGCCCACCCGCTGACATGAACGACGGCGCCAGGAACGACCTCGCATCGCAATTCGGCGGCATCGCGTCCGAGGCGGGCAAGCTGATCATGTCGGTCTACTCCTCGATCAAGGAAGTGGCGACCAAGGCTGATGGTTCACCGGTGACGGCAGCGGATACCGGCGCAGAGCGCATCATTCGCGCACGGCTGGCAAAGGTGCTTCCGGATGTCCCTGTTGTTGCCGAAGAGTCGTTCGACCCAAAGGCGGCAGAGTCCGCTCCCGGCCGCTTTCTGCTTGTCGATCCGCTCGACGGGACGCGCGAATTCATAGCCGGCAGCCGGGAGTTCACCGTCAACATCGCTCTCGTTGAAAACGGGCTGCCCATCGCCGCCTGCGTCTATGCGCCGGCTTTGGATCAGATCTATGTGGCGGGCACGGAGGCGTTCCGCGCCGATCTTCGCCCGGGCGGCGACCTGCCGGCGCTCGACAGGATGAAGAAAATCGCGACGCAGCCTTACCCGGCCGAAGGATTGCGCGCGCTCGCGAGCCGGTCGCATCTCGATGCGGAATCCCAGGCCTTGCTTCGGCGGCTATCCGTTAACGCTTGGCAGGCCGCGGGCTCCTCGCTAAAATTTTGCCTGATTGCCCAAGGCGACGGTGACATTTATCCCCGTCTCGCACCCACGATGGAATGGGATACTGCGGCCGGACAAGCAGTATTGACGGCGGCGGGCGGATGCGTGATCGGAAGGGATGGATCACCCCTTCGCTATGGAAAAGCGGGCTTTCGCAATGGCGGATTCGTGGCTTGGGGCCGCGCGCCGCTGGCGTAACGTGTATTGCCGATCGCTGAACGTCGCTTAGATAAAATACATGACCAATGTTGTAGAACGCGTATTGAAATCCAAACAACGTCTTCCGGCTCACCTCAAGCGCCTTGAGGCGGAATCGATTGAGATCATCCGCGAGGTGGTGGCGGAATTCCGCAACCCGGTGATGCTCTATTCCATCGGCAAGGATTCCAGCGTGATGCTGCACCTTGCCATCAAGGCGTTCTTTCCGTCGCCGTTGCCTTTCCCGCTGCTGCACGTGGACACCACGTGGAAGTTCCGCGAGATGATCGACTTTCGCGACGAGACGGCGCGGCGGCTCAATCTCAACCTTCTGGTCCACGTCAACCAGAACGGCATCGATCGCGGCATCAGTCCTTTCGCTTCCGGATCGTCCCTGCATACGCATGTGATGAAGACCGAAGGCCTTAAGCAGGCGCTGGACAAGTACCAGTTCGACGCGGCTTTCGGCGGCGCGCGCCGAGACGAGGAAAAAAGCCGCGCCAAGGAGCGCATCTTCTCGTTCCGCACGAAGGCCCATACCTGGGACCCGCGTAACCAGCGCCCAGAACTTTGGAATTTGTTCAACACCCGCATCCGGCCGGGTGAATCCATCCGCGTCTTTCCCTTGTCGAACTGGACGGAGCTGGACATCTGGACCTACGTGATGCTGGAGAACATCCCGGTTGTGCCGCTCTATTTCGCCAAGGAGCGGCCGGTGGTGCAGCGCGCCGGCACCTGGATCATGGTGGATGACGACCGCATGCCGCTGGAACCCGGCGAGAAGCCGCAGATGCGGCGGGTGCGCTTTCGCACGCTCGGCTGCTATCCGCTCACCGGGGCTATCGAGTCCGATGCCGACTCGCTGGAAGACATCGTGGCTGAAATGCAGACGGCGCAGGTCTCCGAGCGGCAAGGCCGCCTGATCGACAGCGATGAAGCCGCATCCATGGAAAAGAAAAAGCGCGAGGGCTATTTCTGATGGACACCATGGTCGCGGAGCGCGGGCAGCAGCAAGCGCCTGCCAACGATCTGCTCCGTTTCATCACCTGCGGCTCGGTGGACGACGGCAAATCGACGCTGATCGGCCGGCTGCTGCACGACTCCAAGCAGATCTTCGACGATCAGCTTTCCGCGCTGGCCAAGGATTCGGTGAAGCACGGCACCACCGGCGAAGACATCGACTTGGCGCTGCTGGTTGATGGGCTGGAGGCGGAGCGGGAGCAGGGCATCACCATCGACGTCGCCTACCGCTTTTTCGCCACGCCGCGGCGCTCCTTCATCGTCGCCGACACGCCGGGCCACGAGCAATACACCCGCAACATGGCGACCGGCGCATCCAATGCCCAGCTTGCGGTGATCCTTATCGACGCGCGCAAGGGCGTGCTGGTGCAGACCCGGCGGCATTCCTTTATCTGCTCGTTGCTCGGCGTGCGCCATGTCGTTGTGGCGGTGAACAAGATCGATTTGGTGGACTATCAGCAGGAAACCTTCGACCGCATCGTCGCCGACTACACCGCCTTTGCGTCGCAGCTCGGCTTTGCGTCCATCGTTCCGATCCCGATCTCGGCCCGCTACGGCGACAACGTGGTGGCGCCTTCGGCGAACATGCCATGGTATCGCGGCCCAACGCTCATCGACTATCTCGAGACGGTGGATGTGCGAACCGACGAACTGGAAAAGCCGTTCCGGTTTCAAGTGCAGTGGGTCAACCGGCCCAACCTCGATTTCCGCGGCTACGCGGGAACGGTCGCGTCTGGCCGTATCAACAAAGGCGACGCCGTTGTCGTCGCCGCCTCGGGGCAGCAGACGCGCGTCGAAGACATCGTGACCTACGACGGCAACCTCGAGTCCGCGGAAGCCGGCGATGCGGTCACGCTGACGCTCGCGGACAATGTGGACATCGCGCGCGGTGACGTGCTGGTCACGCCGACCGCGCGGCCGGAGGTGTCGGACCAGTTCGCGGCTCACATCATCTGGATGAACGACGAGCCGCTGATGCCCGGCCGGTCTTATTTCCTGCGCATCGGCACGAAAACGGTTCCAGCCACCATCACCACGATCAAGCACAAGATCGACGTCAATACCCGCGAGCATCTCGCCGCGACCACGCTCGGGCTGAACGACATCGCCTTCTGCAATATCTCCACCACCGTGCCGGTGGCTTTCGATCCTTATACGGAAAACCGCAAGACCGGCTCCTTCATCGTCATCGACCGCTTCAAAAACCAGACGGTCGGCGCCGGCATGGTCGCGTTCGGCCTGCGGCGCGGCACCAATATCCATTGGCAGCCGTTGCTTATCGGAAAGGCGGAGCGCGCGGCGCTGAAGCAGCAGAAGCCGGCGGTCCTCTGGTTCACCGGCCTGTCTGGCTCCGGCAAGTCCACCATTGCGAGCATCGTCGAGCAGGGCCTGAACCTGACCGGCCACCACACCATGCTGCTGGACGGCGACAATGTGCGCCATGGGCTCAACCGCGATCTCGGCTTCACGGAGGTGGACCGCGTAGAGAACATCCGCCGGGTCGGCGAGGTCGCCAGACTGATGGTGGACTCCGGTTTGATCGTGCTGTGCTCCTTCATCTCGCCCTATCGCGCAGATCGGCAGATGGCGCGCGGCCTGGTGGAGGAGTCGGAGTTCATCGAGATTTTTGTCGATACGCCGCTTGAGGAGTGCATGAAACGCGACTCCAAGGGCCTCTATGCCAAGGCCAAGGCCGGCAAGCTGAAGAACTTCACCGGGGTGGATGCGCCCTATGAGGAGCCGGAACAGCCGGAAATCCATTTGCGCACGGTCGGCAATTCACCCGCCCAGCTTGCCAAGGCGGTTCTCGATACGCTGATCGAGCGCAAGATCATCGGCGTCTCGGGCGAGAAACTGAACTTCGCATCCGAGTGGTTCCGCGGCTCGGATATATAAAGACACCCCCCGCACATGCGGCGGCGCGTCCTCTCATCGCACCTTCCTTGGTCGGGTAGACAATAGGCTGGATATCGGGGATTGTCGGCCTTCCCGGCGCCATCCGCCGGTAACTGTTGAATAATAAGCGTTCGCCGGAGACGTTCAGTGTCCTTTCCCCGCGCCTCCCAGGCCCTCTCCCGCTTCACCGTTCTCGACCTCACCCGCGTTAGAGCCGGGCCGACGGCCGTACGCCAACTGGCGGATTGGGGCGCGAATGTCATCAAGATCGATGCGCCGGAAGAAGAGGGCGGGGGCGAGCCGGTAGGTGGGCCGCGCCGCGGCCCCGATTTCCAGAATCTGCATCGCAACAAGCGCGCGATCACGCTCAACCTGAAGGATCAGAAGGGGCGGGAGATTTTCTACCGGCTGGTGAAGAAAGCCGACGTGGTGGTGGAGAATTTCCGCCCCGACGTGAAAAATCGCCTCGGTATCGATTACGAGTCCCTGCGCAAGATCAACAAGGGCGTCGTCTACGCCAGCATCTCCGGCTTCGGCCAGGATGGCCCTTACGGCGACCGGGCGGGCTTCGATCAGATCGCCCAGGGCATGGGCGGGATCATGTCGATCACCGGGCTGCCGGGGCAGGGGCCTGTGCGCGCCGGCATTCCGGTTGCCGATCTCACCGCCGGGCTTTTCGCCGCGCTCGGCATTCTCACGGCTCTGCTTGAGCGCGAGCAGTCGGGTGAAGGTCAATGGGTGCAAACCTCGCTGCTGCAAGCGCAGGTCTTCATGCTCGATTTCCAGGCGTCGCGCTGGCTCAACAAGCAGGAAGTGCCCAAGCAGGCCGGCAATAATCATCCCACCAGCATTCCCACCGGTGTGTTCAAGACTTCCGATGGCCATATCAACATCGCCACGACCGGGCAGAAGATCTGGGAACGCTTCGCGCATGCCATCGATGCGTCGCACCTGCTCCAGCGGGAAGAATATTCCACCGGCGCTTTGCGCTCCAAGAATCGCGACGCACTCAACGCCGAGCTCGACCAGATCACTGCCAAGCGCAGCAGCGCGGAATGGCTGGAGAGTTTGAACAAGGCCGGCGTGCCGTCGGGGCCGATCTATTCCATCGATCAGATGTTCGCGGACCCGCAGGTCAAACACCTCGGCCTCGCGCAGCCGGTGCCTACCGATGTTCAGGACGGCCGCCCACTTACCGTGGTTGGCCAACCGTTCTCGCTGTCTCGCACGCCGAGTCAGATGGTGGCGCCACCGCCCGACATGGGCGAGCATACCGACGAAGTGCTCAAGGAATTCGGCTTCAGCGCGCAGGAGATCGAATCCTTGCGCAAGGCAAAAGCGATTTGACGAGATAAGGACAACGGCCATGACCGAGAAAATGCTCGCGCGCAAGGATGGGCACGTCGGCTACGTGATCTTCAACAATCCCGAGCGGCACAACGCCATGTCGCTGGAGATGTGGGAAGCCACCGTCCGCTTCCTCGAAGATTACGCCAAGGACCCCGAGGTGCGCGTGCTGGTGCTTACCGGCGCGGGCGGCAAGGCCTTCGTCTCCGGCGCGGACATTTCCAAGTTCGAGGACGAGCGCTCCTCCAAGGAAGGGATCGCGCGCTACAACGCCGCCGTCGAGCGCGGCTACGCCGCCGTGCACGCCTTTCCCAAGCCGACCATCGCCATGATCCGCGGCTATTGCATCGGCGGCGGCATGGGTATCGCGTCGTCCTGCGACATCCGCATCTGTTCGCCGAATTCGCGCTTCGCGGTGCCTGCCGCCAAGCTCGGCCTGGGTTACGACTTCCCCGGCCTCAAGCGGCTGGTGGACCTGGTGGGGCCTTCCTTCACCAAGGAGATTTTCTTCACGGCGCGGCAGTTCGACGCAGGCGAGGCCAAGGACATGGGCTTCGCCAACCGCGTGGTGCCGGAGGACGAGCTTGAGGCCTATGTCAAAAAATACGCCGACACGATCGCCGCCAACGCGCCGCTCACCGTCAATTCCGTCAAGTTTATCGTGGGCGAGGTGCTGAAGGACGAATCCAAGCGCGATATGAAGCGCTGTTCGGACGTTGTGGCGCAGTGCTTCGCGAGCAAGGATTATATCGAAGGCCGGCAGGCGTTCATGGAAAAGCGCAAGCCGGTTTTCACTGGTTCCTAGTGTCCCAAATCCGAAGTTCGCACATACCGTGCTGCGGCCGCTCTTGCGAACTTCGGATTCATAGGGACACTAGAAAATTATAGGGTTGCTAGTGTGGCTTTGGTTCAGAAGTTCCCTCCCAATCCTGCCGCAAGGGAATGGGGAACTTCTGAACCGCCACACTAGTCAGCGACCATCGTAGCATTCCCGCGGGGGATCACGGTATTTATGCTAAGCTTGCGACAGCCGGCCAACGGCGCGCGGTCTACCGGGGAGGGTATGTGTGGCGTCCGTTGAATTGCGTGGCCTGACTAAACACTATGACTCCCTCGCCGTGGTCGATGACGTGTCGCTGCACATCGAGCATGGCAGCCTCGTCTGCCTTCTCGGCCCTTCCGGCTGCGGCAAGACCACGACCCTGCGGCTGATCGCGGGCTTTGTTGAACCGACCGCGGGGGAAATTTTGGTCGGCGGGCGTCTGCTGTCGTCCCCATCGCGTACGCTGCCGCCGGAGCAGCGCAGCATGTCGATGATCTTCCAGAGCTATGCGCTGTGGCCGCACATGACGGTGGCGGAAAACGTGGCTTATGGATTAAAGCTGCGCAAGCTCGACCGCGAGACGATCAATCGCAAGCTTCAGGCAATTCTCGCCACCACGCGGCTCGGCAATCTGGCCGAACGCTATCCCGGTGAATTGTCAGGCGGGCAACAGCAGCGCGTGGCGCTGGCGCGCGCGCTCGTCGTCGATCCGGAAACCTTGCTGCTCGACGAGCCCCTTTCCAACCTCGACGCCAATCTGCGCGAGGAGATGCGCTTCGAAGTTCGCCGCCTGCACGACGAATACCGCTACACCACCGTTTACGTCACGCATGACCAGTCAGAGGCCATGACCACGGCTGACGTCATCGCGGTGATGAACGGCGGCAAGATCGAGCAGGCCGGTTCGCCTGAGGACATCTATGACCGCCCGCGCTCGGAATTCGTCGCGCGCTTCATCGGCGCCAGCAACGTGGTCAAAGGCAAGGCCCTGGATGAAAGCCATCTTTCCTTGGCGGGCGTCTCGCTGCGATGCACCGGGGATAAATTTACTGCCGGGCATGACGCGGCCTTGTCGGTCCGTCAACATGACATCCACCTGCATAAAAACGAGCCGCAGACGCGCGAGAACGTATTGAAAGCTACGGTGGCGCGGCAGGTCTTTCTTGGATCTTCCCGCGACTACCTGGTCGAAGTTGCCGATGGAACGCAGTTTCGCGTCGTCACCTCGGCCGACGAGAGCATCCCGCAGGGATCGGCGGTCTGGCTTGAACTGCCGCCCGAGCACTGCCGGGCGCTAAGAGCATGAGTGCGTAAAACGTTCAACAACTGGGAGGAACGGCAATGAAAAAGCCGGGATTTTCGAGACGAGACGTTCTCATAGGATCGAGTGCGCTCGCGGCTGGAGCAGTGTTTGCATCTCCGATCCGTGCGCAGGCGCCGGCTGCGGCGGCAATCACGCCGGCGCTGATCGAGGCGGCTAAGAAAGAAGGCAAGGTCGTCTGGTACACGGCAGTGGACCTGCCCGTGGCGGAAAAGGTCGCGAAAGCCTTCGAAGCCAAATATCCGGGCGTTGCCGTGCGCGTCGAGCGCAGCGGCGCCGAGCGCGTGTTCCAGCGCATCGGTCAGGAATATGCCAGCAAGATCCACGCGGTCGACGTGGTCAATTCGTCTGACGCCGCGCATTTCATCGTGTGGAAGCGCGACGGCATCCTTGCCCCCTACGTGCCGGAAGACGTAGCGAAACACTTCCCGGCGGAGCACAGGGATGCGGACGGCATGTTCGCGAGCTTCCGGCTCTGGGGCTGCGTCGTCGGCTACAACACCAGCATGGTGAAGAAAGAAGAGGCGCCGAAGAGCTTTGCCGATCTGCTCGATCCGAAATGGTCAGGCAAGATGGTCAAGGCCCATCCGGGCTACAGCGGCACCATCATGACCGCGACCTTCCAGATCACGCGCGACATCGGCTGGGATTACCTGGAAAAGCTGGCCAAGCAGAAGATCATGCAGGTCCAGTCCTCGACCGATCCCCCGAAGAAGCTGGCGCTCGGCGAGCGCGCCGTCATGGCCGACGGCAACGAGTACAATATGTTCCAGCAGAAGGAGAAGGGCGATCCGGTCGAGATCGTCTATCCGACCGAGGGAACGCCGCTTGTCGTTGGGCCGAACGGAATCTTCAAGAACGCTCCCAATCCGAACGCGGCTCGCCTGTTCCAGAGCTATTGCTTCACGCCGGAAGCGCAGCAGCTCATCGTCGACGTCGGCGGTCTGCGTTCCGTCCATCCGCAGGTGAAGGAAAAGGCCGGCCGCACACCGATCAAAGACATCAAGTGGATGAAAGACGATCCGGCAGGCGTGGAGAAGACAGCCGAAGACATCAAGGCCCGTTACACCAAGATCTTCGGCGTGTGATTGGTCCTTCGTGCAAATGATATGGCCGCCAGCGCTTCAACGCTGGCGGCCGTTGCTCTGCCTATGAACAGCCAAGATTTGCGTCAGGGGATGCCGTGACCATCGCATTGACCGAACGCACCGGCTGGAAGCCGGTCAGGTTCGACCCGTCGCAGGCGACCCTCTATGCCTTCGCGGCGCTTCTATGCGTGTTGGTCATCCTGCCGCTGTCGTGGCTGGTGATCTACAGCATCACCAATCGCTTCGGTGCGCTGACGCTGGACAATTTCCGCCGGCTCTTTACCGAATCCGCCTTCATCGACCCGCTCATCACCACCTTCATCGTGGCGGCGAGCTCGTCGGTGATTTGCTGCAGCGTCGCCGCGCCCATGGGCTGGCTGGTGGCGCGCACGGACCTGCCTTTCAGCCGGATTATCCGCGTGCTGGTGACCGCGTCCTTCGTGACGCCGCCGTTTCTCGGCGCCATCGCCTGGGAGCTGCTGGCGGCGCCGAACAGCGGCCTGCTCAACAAGCTTTTCCGGTTCATCACCGGCGCGCCGCAGGACGAGTACCTGTTCAACATCTATTCGATGCCGGGCCTGATCTTCGTCATCTGCTGCTACACATTTCCCTATGTCTTTGTGCTGGTCGCCAATGCGCTCGACCGCATGCCGGGCGACCTGGAGGATGCGTCTTCCATTCTCGGCGGCCGCGCCTGGGTCACCGCGCGCCGGGTGACAATCCCGCTGGCGCTGCCTGCGCTGCTGGCCGGCGCCATCATCGCTTTCTTGCAAGCGATGACGCTGTTCGGCTCGCCCGCCATCCTTGCCATGCCGGCGGGCTTCCACACCATGACCACGAAAATCTGGAGCCTGTTCCAGTATCCGCCGAAGCCGGAACTGGCGGCCGCGGCTTCACTGCCGCTGCTCATTCTCACCGTCATGCTGCTGCGCGCTGAGCATTTCATCCTCGGCCGGCGCGGCTATTCGGTGGTGGCGGGCAAGCAGAGCGCGCCCCGGCTGATCCGGCTGCGCTGGATGAAGTGGGTAGCTTTCACCGGCTGCATGGTGATTCTCCTGCTGCCGGTCATCCTGCCCTATGCGGCGCTGGTCAACGCCGCCTTTGCGCCCATTGCCACCACGCTGCTCACGCCGGCGAATGCCACGTTGCATAATTTCAAATTTGTTTTCTTCGAGCTGTCGGCGACCAAGCTGGCGCTGAAGAACACCGTCATCCTCGGCACCCTGGCGGCGACGCTCGGCACGCTGTTGGCTGTCGTGATCGGCTATCTCACCGCCCGCAAGGCGGTGCCCGGCTATCGCGCGCTCGGCTTCCTCGCTACCGCTCCCATCGCCATTCCCGGCATCGTGCTCGGCGTGGGGCTCTTTCTGAGCTACACGCGGCCGCCCTTCGTTCTGTATGGGACGATCTGGATTCTGCTGCTCGCTTACCTGACCATCGAGCTTCCCGCCGCCTATCAACAATTGCAGTCGGCCTACCGCGCGGTGCATCCGGAACTGGAGGACGCGAGCCGCATCCTCGGTGCCACGCGGCTACAGGCCCTGCGGCAGATCACGGCTCCGCTGCTGCGCACCAGCGTCATTGCCACCTGGTGCTTCATCTTCGTTTCGGTGATCCGTGAATTGTCGGCCGCCATCATCCTCTTTACCTCCGAGACCAAAGTGGTATCGGTCCTGATCTTCGATCTGAAGGAGAGCGGAGACCTGGGCGCCATCGCGGTGCTTGGCCTGTCGATGCTCATCCTGACCTTTGCCGTGGTCCTTTTCGTCAACCGGATTCCCGGCTTCGGCTCCGGCGTCCGCCTGCGCAATAACTGAAAGGCTCTTTCGTGGCGTCATCTTCCCTTCCGAAAGTTTCCGTCGCCGAACATCTGGTCGAAAGCATCCTGGCGCTTAAGGCCGATCTCCTGCCACCCGGCGTCCGCAGCAAATGCGACGATCTCCTGGTCGATGTGGTCGGCCTCTGCGTCACGGCCCGCAACGAAGATTACGTGGAGGCTGCTCTCGCGGGATGGGACGACGATGGTCCCTGCACCGCCATCGGCCACAAGCGCAGCATGAGTTCGGCGGGCGCGGCCTTCGTCAACGGCACCGCGGCGCATGGCGAGGATTTCGACGACACCTTCGAAGGGGGGCCGGTGCATGCGGGCGCGGTGATCGTCCCGGCGGTGCTCGCGGTGTGCGAGCGGCACAATCTCGATGGCCGTGCGGCGCTCTTGGGCATTGCCGTCGGCGTCGAGACCCTGTGCCGGCTGAGCCTGGTGACGCCGGGGGCGTTGCACAAGGCCGGTTTCCATCCCACGGCCATCTTTGGGGCCATGGGCGCGGCCGCCGGCGTCGGCGCGGCGCTCGGGCTCAACAAGCGCCAGATGGTCGATGCGCTCGGCGTCGTCGCCAGCATGGCCAGCGGCATCATCGAATATCTGGCGGAAGGCACCTGGACCAAGCGCATGCACGCGGGCTGGGCGGCGCAATCCGGCATGCGCGCGGCGCTGCTCGGCAAGGCCGGCTTCCAGGGCCCGCGCACGGTGTTCGAGGGCGTGCATGGCCTGTTTCATGGCTTCGCCCACACCACTGAGGGCGACTACGACGCGCTCATCGGGGATTTCGGCAAGCGCTGGGTGACCGAAACGCTGGCGTTCAAGCCCTATCCCTGCGGGACCATGGCCCACCCCTACATCGATTGCGCCAAGCGGCTGGCTGCGAAAGGCATTAAAGCCGAGGACATCAAGGAGTTGGTCTGTGAAGTCGCCGAAGGTACCGTGCATCGCCTCTGGGAGCCGCTCGCGAACAAGCAGAAGCCGCCGAACGGTTATGCGGCGAAATTCAGCTCGCCCTTCCTGCTCGCGTTCGGTTTCGTGCATGGCGGCGTCGGCCTCGATGCGTTCACCGAACGCGCCGTGCGCGATCCGGACGTGCTCGCGCTCGCGGCCAAGACCCGCTACGTCATCGACCCGGACAATCCGTATCCGGATAATTTCACCGGCCACATCCGCGCGACGCTGCGCGACGGCACCGTGATCGAGGAGCGCCAGCCGCATTTCCGCGGCGGCGCGCACGAGCCGTTGACGCGGCAGGACATCGAGGAAAAATTCATGCTCAATGTCCGTCACGGCGGCTGGGACGCCAAGCGCGCCCGGGAAGCGCTCGCGCTGCTCGGGAAACTTTACGACGGGCGTATCGATCTAAAAGAATTGCGCGGGTGACGAATATGGCGAACGGAAACAAAGAACTCAGCGGCAAAGTTGCCATCGTCACCGGCTCCGGCCGCAACATCGGCAAGGCCATCGCCTTGACGCTCGCCGCGGGCGGCGCGGCCGTGGTGGTCAACGCGCGCTCAAACCGCGCGGAAGCCGACGCGGTCGTGCGCGAGATCGAAGCCGGGGGAGGGCGCGCGATTGCCGTCATAGGTGATGTTGCCGATCCGGCCACCGCAAAAAATCTCGCCGCCGCGGCCGAGCGTTTCGGCCGCCTCGATTGCCTCATCAACAACGCGGCCATCCGCAAGGAAAAGCCACTCGACCAGATCACCTTCGAGGAATGGCGGGAAGTGCATTCCATCATCCTCGATGCCGCTTTTCACTGCGTGCAGGCCTGCCTGCCGCTGCTGCGCAAGAGTGGCTCGGGTGCCATCGTCAACATCGGCGGCATGAGCGCGCACGCCGGATCGAAGAATCGCGTGCACGTCATCACGGCCAAATCCGGCCTCGTCGGTTTCACCAAGGCGCTGGCGCACGATCTCGCGGCCGACAAGGTGACGGTGAACTATCTCTCGCCGGGTTTGATTCAAACCGCGCGCGCGGCGGGCGCGGCGGAGCCGCAACATCATCAGGTTCATTCGACGCTGACGGGCGAGCGCGGCAGGCCGGAAGATATCGCGGCTGCCGTGCGTTTCCTCTGCGGGCCGGGAGCGCGCTACATCACCGGTCAGACTATCCACGCCAATGGCGGCGCTTATCTAGGCTGAAACGCGCCTTGCTTCCTGGCAGGCCCGCCACACCTTCTCTTGAGTCGCCGGCATGTCGATCGTCGCGCCCGCCTCGCCGGGAATTGCGTCGGCGATGGCGTTCATGAATGCCGCAGGCGCGCCGGTCGTGCCGGCCTCGCCGATGCCCTTGACGCCCAGCGGATTGCTGGCGACGGGGACCGGATGGTAGCCGTCCTTGATCGGCGGCATGTCTTCAGCGCGCGGTAGCGCATAGTCCTGAAACGATCCGCTTACGAGCTGGCCGCTGTCCGGGTCGTAGTAGCCGATTTCCATCAGCGCTTGCCCCATGCCCTGGGCAATGCCGCCGTGCAGTTGGCCCTGCACCAGCGTGTGGTCGAGCAGATTGCCGCAGTCGTCCACCGCCGTGTAATTCAGCGACGTGACCATCCCAGTGTCGGGATCGATCTCCACCTCCGCGATATGGCAGCCGTTCGGATAGGTCTGCGGCGTGTCGAGGCTCACGTTGGTGTCGAGCGTTTCCGCCATCGCGCCGTGGGCCTTGAGCTCCTTCGCATGCTCGGCAACCTCGAACAGCGAGACGTGGCGGTTCGTGCCGGTGACTTCGAAAAAGCCGTCGCGATAGGCGATATCGCTTTCCGGCGCCTCAAGCATCAGCGCGGCGACCGCGCGGCCTTTTGCGAGTACCTTATCGGCCGCGCTGAGAGCGGCATTGCCCGCGGTCATCGCCGAGCGCGAGGCGACGGCGGGGCCGCCTTTGATGTTGAAGTTGGTGTCGCCGTGGCGGTGGCGCACCTGCTCGGGCGCGATCCCAAGCCGCTGCGCCACCAGGCGGGGGAATACGGAAGCATGCCCCTGGCCGGTGGACTGCACGCCGAGCCGCAGTTCCAGCATATTGCCGCCGGGAAAGGCCAGCACCGCGCTTTCGGTGGGGCTGCCGCCCGCGTGCTCGACGAAGCAGGAAATCCCGATGCCGCGGTAGCGCCCTTGCCGCAAGCTCTCACGGCGGCGCTTGGCGAATTCGTCGTATCCGGCAAGCGCGAGCGCCTTATCGAACACGGATTCGAATTCGCCGTTCTCGTATTCGCTGCCGATGGCGGTTTTGTAGGGCATGGCCGAGCGCGGGATGAAATTCCGCCGCCGCAGCTTGGCGCGATCCTTGCCAGTTAGCCGCGCAGCCTCGTCGATCAGCCGTTCAATCACATAATTAGCCTCCGGCCGCCCGGCGCCGCGATAGGGCACCGTCGGCACGGTATTGGTGAAGACGCAGCGCACGCCGATATCGACGCGCGGAATGCGGTACATGCTTGGGAAGCATTTCCCGAAATTGTTGGTCGCGAGATGTGCGCCCGTCGGGGCCAGAAAGCCGCCCATGTTCGACAGGCTGCGGATGCGCAACGCGAGGAACTTGCCCTTTTCGTCCAGCGCCAGCTCGCCTTCGGTAATCGTATCGCGCGCCTGGCCGTCGCTCAGGAAGGCCTCGGCGCGCTCCGACATCCAGTGCACCGGCCGGCCGAGCTGCCGCGCGGCGACAAGCTGAACCAGATATTCCGGATAGCAGGCGGACTTCATGCCGAAAGCACCGCCCACGTCATCGGTGAGCACCCTGAGCTTCTCGCGCCCGATGCCCATGACGGAGGCCGCCATGTCGCGCAGCGCGCCCGCACCCTGGGAGCAGGCGCGCAGCGTGTAGAGATCGGCGGCAGAGTCGTAGCTCGCGGTGGCGCCGCGCGGCTCCATGGCGGCGACCACGATACGCTGGTTCACCACGGTCACCCGCGCCACATGCGGCGCGCTTGCGAGAATATGCGCAACCTCGCGCTCGTTGGCTTCGTCCGGCTGTGGCCCCGGCCAGTCGATGGCGATATTGCCCGGCGCTTGCGGCCAGAGTTGCGGCGCGTCCGGCTCCACCGCCGCGTGCATGTCCACCACCGCTTGCATTTCCTCGTAGGTGACTTCCATCAGCTCCGCCGCATCGCGCGCGGCGCGTGCCGTCTCGGCGATAACCGCGGCGACCGGCTGGCCCACATGCAGCACGCGCCCATCCGCGAGCGGCGGGCGGGGAGGCAGCACAAGCTTGGCGCCGCCACGGCCGGTGATCGCCACATGGCGGGCCATGTCGGTAATCTGAGCCTTCGTCATGTCCGTCGCCGTCAACACCGCCAGCACCCCAGGCGCGGCGCGGGCTGCATCCACATTGACCGAAACGATCCGGGCAAAGGCATGCGGCGAGCGCACGAAATAGGCATAGGCCTGCTGGGGCAGGTGAACGTCGTCCGCGAAATGGCCGCCGCCGCGCACCAGCGCGTCGTCTTCAACGCGCGGGTGATGGCTTGCGGCGGGCTGTGATGAAACCAGGGTCATGAGAGGGTCCGAAAGGCTGGAATCGCCGGCACACCTTTCGGCGCGCCGGCGCGATGATGACCGGATTTAACCGGAGTTCGGCTGCTCAGGCCAGAGCCGCTTTCACTCGGTCGGGCGAGAACGGCACCCGGCGGATGCGTACGCCGGTGGCATCGAAGATGGCATTGGCGATGGCTGCCGCCACGGGCCGGATCGAGGGCTCGCCCGCTCCCGTGGCCGGAAGCTCGGGCCGGTTGATCAGCACCACGTCGATCGTCTCCGGCGCCTCGGTGATATCGAGGATCGGGTAGGTTAGCCAGTCGACGCTGGTCACGCTCTTGGTGTCGAACTTGACCTCCTCCCACAGGGTCCGGCTCACGCCCTGCACAATGTTGCCTTCGATTGTATGCTTGAGGCCGTCCGGGTTGATGACCAGCCCGCAATCATGCGCGACGGTGAATTTGCGCGCCCAGATCTTGCCGCTGGCGCGGTCCACTTCCACGTCCGCCACCACTGCCACCGTCGTGCCGTTGCGCTGCGCATAGGCCATGCCCCGCCCGCTCACCTTCGTCCCGGTTTGATCGCGCCGGGGCGACGGCCGGGATTGCCAACCCGCTTTCTTCGCCGCGGCCTTGATCACGGCGATGTCGCGCGGGGCTTTGAGGTGCCGCAGCCGCAACTCGATAGGGTCCACATTCAGGGCGGCCGCCACTTCGTCCATGAAGGATTCACTGGCGAAGTGTATCTGCGGCCCGACGGGATCGCGCAGATGCGAACTGCGCATGGGTGAGGCGCGGTCCAGCAGCGGTGGAATGGTTTCCCAAAGCATCCGCTTGTTGGCGAACTCGTAGGATTCCGCGGGTACGCCGAAATTGTCGCCGGATTTGAGGGCGACATCGCGGAAGTGTCCGGCGAGTGTGTCGCGCGGCTGGCTGCCGTTCGTGTTCACGTCGTTGCGGGAGAATCCCTTGCTGAGGAATTCGTAGGCGATGACCTTGCCGGATGCGTCGATGGCCGCCCGCGCGCGGTGAATGGAGGCAGGCCCCTTCGGGTCCCAGCCGGTGCCTTGCTCGCGCGTATATTGCACGCGCACCGGCCGGCCGGTGGCCTTGGCCAGGACCGCGGCGTCCATCGCCGCGTCGTCCGCGTCGCTGCGGCCGTAGGAGCCGGGGCCGACGACCCATATGGCATGCACTTTATCGGTCGGTGTCCCGAGCGTGTTGGAAATGCCGTTCTGCACGTAGTGCGGTTTTTGCGACCCGGTCCAGCAGGTCACTAGGCCGTCCTTGATCTCCACCAGGGCGCAGGCCGGGCCCATGCAGGCATGTGACTGGAACGGCCATTCGTATTCGGCCTCGATCACCCGCGCGGCGGTCTTGAATGCCTCTTCTATATCGCCGGTTGGCTTACCCTCGACCTGCTGCTTGCGCACCGGGGCGTTGCGGATGTGGTCGTAAAGCACCTTCTGATCGATAAAAGGCGGCTGTACGTCCGACCATTCCACCTTGAGCTTCTCGGCAGCTTTGATCGCGTCCCATTCCTTGTCGGCGAGCACCGCGAGGAAGCCTTTTTCCTGGTAAACCTTGGCGCCGGGAATGTCCTTGATCGAGCTTTCATCCACTTTCACCGGCACCGCACCGGCGAAGGCGGGGCGGATCATGCGCGCATGCAGCATGCCCGGGCGGGTCACGTCCGTGCAGTAATCCGTCTGCGCATAGACGATCGGCGCGATGTCGTCGCGCGGGATCGGCTGGCCGACGACTTTATAGTCCTTCGGGTGCTTCGGTTTTGCTTTTCCGGGGGCATAGAGGCCATTGCCGATCTGTTTGTTCCAGTCGAGCTGCACGTTGAAATAGCGCCCGCCGATCAGCTCGGCATAGGAAACCTTCTTCTCGCCGTCGCTGACGACGCCGTCGGTTACGGTTACCCTATCGGGGATCACGCCGAGCTTCTGCGCGGCCATCTCCACCAGCACACGCCGCGCTTCCGCGGCGGCCACGCGCATCTGCTTGCCGCCGTTCTGCACACCGGTCGATCCGGAAGCCCCGCCCTGGTTCACGCTGGTGGCGGTGTCGCCCATGATAACCTTGACGCTCTTGAACGGAACGTCGAGCTCCTCGGCCACGATCTGGCCGATGGCGGTGAACAAGCCCTGGCCCATGTCCATCTTGCCGAAGAAGGCGGAGACGCTGCCGTCGGCATTGATGGCGATGAAGGACGAGAGCTGGTCCGGCGTCAGCGGCGGCTTGGCGCCTTGCGCGTAGGCCGTATTGATCGCGAGCACGGTGTCGAGCCCGATCGGCATGCCGATCGACACGACCAATGCGCCGCCTGCCTTGAGCATGGCGCGGCGGGAGAAAGTCGAAGCCTTTTCCATCTTGGTCATGACGTTCTCCCTCAACCCATCATCGTGGCGGCGCGCTTGACGGCGCGCATGATGGCCATGTGCGTTCCGCAGCGGCATTTAAGGCCGGTAAGGGCATTCTTGATATCGGCGTCGCTCGGCTTCTTGTTGCGGTTGAGCAATGCGGCGGCGGTCATGACCCAGCCGTTGATGCAGTAGCCGCATTGCGGTACCTGCTCTTCCACATAGGCCTTCTGGACCGGATGCGGTTTTTCCGGCGTGCCGAGGCCGGCGAGCGTCACCACCTTGCCATCGCCGACCGCGGAAACCGGCGTGATGCAGGAACGGATGGCGGCGCCGTCGAGATGCACCGTGCAGGCGCCGCATTGCGCCAGCCCGCACCCGAAATGCGGATTGTTGAGGCCGAGGTCGTTACGCAGCGCATAGAGCAGCGGCATGTCGGAATCGGCATCGATCGTTTGGGTCTTACCGTTCACATTGAGAGAAATTTTCTGGGTCATGGCGTGCTCGTCCTCCCGAAACGACAGCGGCAGCATGGCCTTGCTCCGCTTGATCCTTGACGCCAAGGCTATTCCAAGCGGGCGGGCATGAAAACATCCCATCGGTCGAAATTGTGCGATGGATTTCTACCGTCGGCGCTCCTGGAAGGGCCGGGGGCGGTAATCCCGGCGGGAACAGGTCTTTCTGGAACTCACGCCGTCATGGAGCGTTGACTGCGAGCCGCCGCGTAACCCCGGAGACAGCCATGCGCCGCACGTCCAGTCACGCATCCGATAAGAAATCCAAGCTGTCCGGTTCTTTTGCGCGATTGTTCACAACCAATCCCGCGCTTCTGATCGGCATTGCCTTCGAGGCGGGGATGCTGCTCGGCCGCTACACAAAGGTTCCGGTCAGCGGCAGGAAGGTCCAAAAAGGGGTTTCAAATTTGACCGATCAGGTTCTTACGCTGGTCCCTGATTCCGTGACCAAGCTGGTGCCGGATATTTTCCCCTCGAAAGCGCGCAAGCCGGCACGCCGGAAATCTGCGGCCAAGGCTTCGCGGTCTGTTCGGCGGAAAGCCCCGCGCGGCCGGGAACTCTCAGGCGCGGCGGCCAAAAGCTGACGTCCCTGCTAAGGTTGCCAGGCCTGTTCGACCGGCTGCTGCTCCTCATCCCCTGACGCGAGCGTATTGTCGATCACGCGCATCAACGCGCGCAACGCTTCCGGCACACCATGACCGCTGGCCGCCGACAGCACCAGCGGCGTTTTTTTCGACGCGCGTTTGAGGCGGGCAAGTTGCTCCTTTAGCATTTCCGGCGTCAGCGCGTCGGCTTTGGAGAGCGCGACGATCTCCGGTTTGTCGGCAAGCCCATGGCCGTAGGCTTCGAGTTCGCGGCGGACTGTTTTGTAAGCCTCGCCCGTATGCTCGCCGGTGCCGTCAACCAGGTGCAGCAGCACCCGGCAGCGCTCCGTATGGCCGAGAAACCGATCGCCAAGCCCGGTGCCTTCATGCGCGCCTTCGATCAATCCGGGCAGGTCGGCCAGCACGAACTCGCGGTCGTCCACGCGCACGACGCCGAGCTGCGGATGCAAAGTGGTGAAGGGATAATCGGCGATCTTCGGCTTGGCCGCGCTTACCGCGGCGAGAAAGGTCGATTTGCCCGCGTTCGGCAGACCGACGAGGCCGGCGTCCGCGATCAGCTTCAGTCGCAGGCGGATGGTGCGTTCCTCGCCCGGCTGGCCGGGGTTGGCATGACGGGGCGCCTGATTGGTGGATGACTTGAAATGCGCGTTGCCGAAGCCGCCGTTGCCGCCTTTGGCCAGCACCACGCGCTGACCCACCTCCGTGAGATCGGCCAACAGCGTTTCGCCATCCTCTTCGTAGATTTGCGTACCCACGGGCACCTTGAGCACCCTATCGGCGCCGTTCGCGCCGTGGCGGTCCTTGCCCATGCCGCCGCCGCCGGGCTTGGCGTTGAAATGCTGCTGATAGCGGTAGTCGATGAGGGTGTTGAGACCGCCGGTGCACTCGGCGATCACGTTACCGCCGCGCCCGCCGTCACCGCCATTCGGCCCGCCGAATTCAATGAACTTCTCACGCCGGAACGATATGCAACCGTTTCCGCCCGCGCCCGACTGGATATAGACCTTGGCTTCATCAAGAAATTTCATGCCCGCAATATGGGCTCAAACTCCGCAAAATGGGAGGACAAGAATTCAGATGCGGCATCGGGAGGGGCCAAGTGGGCCTTGCCCTACTGATGCGGCCCTGGGGCCGCTCCCGATGTGCCGTTCGTCAAGCTGCCGCTACGCCAAGGCCCGAACGAGTGCCAGGGCGATCATCGCGGCTCAACTGACCCGGTGGCGTCATAAGTTACCTCCGTTCCGCCGTGCGGAGCCTATCGGCGAGGCACACACGACAATGAGCAAATGCTCCTCCCGCATGCCGGCGCTGTCAACCGGCAGCCGATCACGTCTTTTTGCACCCGATCACGCGAACCGTTTCGCCTCGCCCCAGCTCTTCAGCGAAGCCCAGATGCCGCGTTCGAGCCGGAAGCGGTCGATCGGTGCGGAGCTTGCGATCGATCGGATGCGGTAAAGGCCGACGCCGGTCCATTGGAAACCGCATTTCTCCAGCACCCGCCGCGAGGCAGGATTGCTGATCCGGGCGCCCGAATGAAGGACGTCGTGATTGAGCGTGGTGAAGGCATGATCGATCACGGCGCGCGCCGCCTCGGTGGCGTAGCCTTGGCCCCAGAAATGCGTGCCGATCCAGTAACCGAGGTCCGCCATCCGGCCATCGCGCCGTTCGATACCGCAGACCCCGATGATCGTGCCGTCCGCCAGCGTGACGACGAAGGTCGTCTCACCTTCGCTCTGATTTACGCCGGCCAGCCAAGTTTCAGCATCGGCCAGCACATAGGGATGCGGGATGCGCGTCGTGTTCTGGGCGATGCGAAGATCGTTGGAGAGGAACGCAATCGGCTTGGCGTCATCCATGCGCGGAGCGCGAAGCGTGAGCCGCTTCGTCTCGAGCACTGGGATGCTTCCCTCTCGGAAGGCCTCCGCGGGTCTGTCCTCCAGCAGCGTCACGGCACGGGCTCCTTTAATGCGAAAAAGGGGAGCCGGCATCCCGTCTCCCCTTTTTGAGCCCATGAGCCCTGCCGGTTTGACGTGCCGGCAGACCTAAACTGGTTCTACCGTTTTACTCCGCAGCCTCCGTCGTCGGAATTACCGATACATAGGTGCGGTTCTTGGTTTTGGTGCGAAACTCCACGCGTCCATCGATCAATGCGAAAAGGGTGTGGTCCTTGCCCATGCCGACGTTGTTGCCGGCATGCCATTTGGTGCCGCGCTGACGTGCAAGGATATTGCCCGCCACGACGATCTCGCCGCCGAACTGCTTCAATCCAAGCCGCCGGCCCGCCGAATCGCGGCCGTTGCGTGAGGATCCGCCTGCTTTCTTATGCGCCATCGCTGGTCTCCAAACTCCGCTATTACATAGCCCAAATTCGTGACGAATTCATCTCACTTCTTCTTACCTTTTGTGCCTTTGCCGGCAGCCGGCTTGGCCGGCTTTTTCGCCGGGGCCTTGGCGGGCTTCTTCGCCGCGGCCTTCTTGGCCGGGGCCTTGCCTGCTTTGGCCTTCGGCGCGGCCTTGGCCTCGCCGTCGGCGGGCTCCGCGGGCGGCTTCGGCTTACGCTCCGGCCGGGGCTTGGCGACCTTCGACGGCTTCTGGCCGTCGGTCAGGATCTCGGTGATCCGGATAACGGTGAAGTCGTGGCGGTAGCCGCGCTTGCGGCGCGAATTCTTGCGGCGGCGCTTCTTGAACGCGATGACCTTGTCACCGCGCGCATGCTCCACCACCTCGCCGGCCACCATGGCGCCGGAAATCGTGGGCGCGCCGACCTGGACATTATCGCCGCCCAGCATCAGCACTTCGCCGAATTCGACGATATCGCCCGGCTGGCGGTCGATGCCGTCGATCTTGATAACGTCCTCGGCGGCAACGCGGTACTGCTTGCCGCCGGTTTTGATGACTGCGAACATCCTTCTTGTCCTCGTGTTCGATTCCGGTGCTCGGAAGTTCCGGACCGGCTTCTTTCAGTCGGTTTGTGGGTTTTTGGCTACGGCCCCATTCTTCAATTAAAGCCGTAACTAAAGCGCGCGGACCGCTAGGCCCGCGCCTTGGCGTGGTTATGGCTATTGCGGGCTAAACTGTCAAGAAATGAGCCCGGAATCGGGTCTAATCCGGCATAAAGCCTTGTCTGGCCAGGGGGGCTTGGCTAGAAACCTCCCACCCCCAAATGTATGCCACCGGGGTCCTGCGGAGAGGTGGCTGAGTGGTTGAAAGCACCGCACTCGAAATGCGGCGTACGGGCAACCGTATCGGGGGTTCGAATCCCTCCCTCTCCGCCACTACACACGATTTCGCTGCAACACCCGGGCGTTCGCTTGAATGCGATTTGACCGTCAGGCGTACCTCGCTCGTCCTCGGGATCGGGTATTGGGCGGGTACCTTTTGCCCGGCTGAGATCAGTAATTTGGGAAGGCGCCATGTTAGGACAACCAGTCTTCCATCGACTGACCAGGAGTGTGGCGAATATGATGTCAATCAAGACAGCACATACCATGTAGAGCGGCCGCCGCCCTGTTTCGACAGGTAGCCCTTCTCGACCAGTTGCCGAAAATGCTCCTTGAGGGTGTTGCGGCTGACGCCCGTCAGCTTGGCCATCTCGCCGATGCTGACGCGCCCGTGTTCGCGAGCATGATCGAGAATCCGCAACGAGTGTTCCGGCAGGCTTGAGACCACCAATTTTTCACGCTCGATCTTCTTCGCCAACCGCTGCTTCTGCTGTTGCAGAGCGCGAAGAAAGAAGATGAGCCATGGCTCCCAATTGGGATTTTCAGCGCGGATTGTTCCCTGTGTCTGGCGCAGCGCCAGATAGTAGCCTTCCTTGTTTTGTTCGATTACGCTTTCGAGTGAGCTATAGGGCACGTAGGCATAGCCCGCGCGCAACAGCATCAACGTCGTGAGAATGCGGCTCAGCCGGCCATTGCCGTCTTGGAACGGGTGGATGGCCAGGAACACGACTGTGAATATGGCGATGATGAGCAACGGATGTAGACGCTTCTCTTCCGTCGCTTCGGCAAACCAAGTCGCGAGCTGGGTCATCAGACGGGGCGTGTCGAACGGCGTCGCCGTCTCAAAGACGATGCCGATCTGCTTGCCGTTCTCGTCGAAGGCGACGACGTTGTTGGGGCCGGTCTTGTAGCTGCCGCGGTGTCGCTCGTCCTTCTCGCTGTGGACGAGGAGGTCGCGATGCAGTTGCTTGATGTGGTTTTCAGTGACGGTGATGTCTTCCCACGATCGGAACACCAACTCCATCGCTTCGGCATAGCCGGCTACCTCCTGCGCGTCGCGGGAATCGAAGGATTTAATCTCAAGATTAGTCAGCAGGCGTTCGACCTCGCGGTCGGAGAGCTTGCTGCCCTCGATGCGGGTGGAAGACCCGATGCTCTCGATCGTGGCGACGCGCCGCAAGGCCGAAAGGCGCTCGGGAGCGAGCGTTCCAAGCGCCCGCCAAGCGCCCTTGAATTCATCGATCTCGGCGATAAGAGCCAAGATTTCCGGGGTAATCCGAAGTGTGCCGGTCTTGATGGTCACACCCGAATAGACACCCAATTACACCCAAATAGCAAGCCGAATCTTCACCCGATTCCACCCGATTAGGTACGGCCAGCCTCAGCCAACCTTGGGCCCGCAATACGATCTCAGCACTGCCCGCGCAGGGCATGCTCGAAGGCACGCTTGAGGCAGGCCGTGCCGGGATCTTCCGAACGGTTCAGCATCCCCATCAGCGTCACCCATTCCTCATCGGAGGCCTCATTTGTGTAGCGCTGTACGGTTTGGGTCACGCAGGCCGCAAGATCGAGCCCGTCGGCGGCGGCCTGTTCTTGCACCGCCGCCAGCAACGTCAAATCGCTCGCCCCGAGAATCGTCTCAACCGCGGTTGCCTCGTCGGTCAACCTAGCCAGAATATCGCCGAGCATGTTTGCCCGCTCCTTAGTGCATGATCCATTTAGATTGGATCACTGTGCGTTCCTAACATTTTGCTTGCGCATGATCTTTTCCGAAAACCGGTTCCCACTTTTCGGAATCATGCGCTAGTGCACGCGCAGCGCATCCGCGCCGGCCAGTTCAATGCCCTCGATGCGCGCCGCCGTCACCAGCCGCGCGATGTATTGCGCGTCGGCCCGCCGCCGCACGCTCTCGCGCAGATAGTCGGCGATGCGGGACGCCACGACTTCGTAGGGCAGCATCCGGCCCGCATGCTTGCGATCGAGCCGGATGATGTGGAAACCGTAACGCGTCGCAACCGGCTCCTCGCACGTTTGACCGGGCTCGAGCACGGTAAGCGCCTGCTCGAATTCGGGCGTCGTCTGCCCGGCCGTGATCTGGCCGAGATTGCCGCCCTGCTCCGCCGACGGGCATTGCGAGTGCAGTTTGGCGAGTTTGGCAAACCGATCTGGATGCTCTCGTAGCTCGGCCAGCACGGCGGCGGCGCCCTCGCGCGCCCTCGCGTGTGCTTCTCCATCGGCAGGAAGCACCGCAAACAAGATATGCGAGGTCTCGTAAATGTCCGGCGAGTGAAAGCGGGCGCCGTTGCGATCGTAATAGCGCCGGCAGGTTTCATCGTCCGATTCGGGGACCGTGACCTCGCGATCGATCAGACCGCGCATCATCGCCTCCTCGTCGGTCTCGCGGCGTCCGCTGCCGTCGCTCGCCGGCTGCGGCACAACGCCAAGGCGGCGCGCTTCCTGCAATAGTAATTCGCGAATAACGAGCGCGCGCGCGGCTTGCTGCCATGCTGCGATCGGCTTGGGCGCCGGATGGTGCTGCATCTCGCGCACGATCGCGTCGCGCGCGATGGTCACGCCGTTGACGCTCACCGTCACCGGCTTGCCGGCGGGGAATTGGACGTGGACGCTGCAGGACATGGCGCTCACTCCGCCGGCACGATGCGGCGCGTGCGTACGACCTGATAGCCGCGGCGACCGAGATACCAGATCGGCGCGCTCCAGACGTGCACGAGGCGGGTGAACGGAAAGACCAGGAAAATCGTCATACCGAGGAAAAGATGCAGTTTGAAGAGCGGATGCACGTCGGCAATCAGCGCCGAGACGCCCGGTTGCAGCGTCAGGATGCCTTGCGCCCAGGTCATGAACTTCACCATCTCGTGGCCATCGAGGTGATTGAGCGAGACGCCAATGGTGGCGAGCCCAATAATGAGCTGGGCGTAGAGCAGCAGCAGGATCGCGATATCGCCGAATGACGAGGTGGTGCGGATGCGCGCGTCGAACAGCCGGCGATGCACCAGCAGTGTGATGCCGACGAAGCACATGACGCCGGCGACGCCGCCGAGAACGATCGCCATCCACTGCTTGAAAGTGTGCGAGATGCCGAGCGTATCGAACACCCGGATCGGCGTCAGCAGACCGACGAAATGGCCGAGGAAAATGACCAGGATGCCGACATGGAACAGGTTCGAGCCCCACATCAATTGCCGGCGGCGCAGGAGCTGACTGGAGCCGCTGCGCCAGGTGTACTGCTCGCGGTCGAAGCGCAGCCAGCTGCCGAGCAAGAACACGGTGAGGCAGAGATAGGGGTACCAGCCGAAGACGATGTAAGTGATCAGGTCGCGCATGATCGTTTCCTCACGGACGCGGATTGGTGCGGTTTGTCGCCGGCATGTCCGGCGCGGGGCGCATGCCGCCGCGGATACGGGCGATCAGCCCGTCCTTGCAGCCGCTGCCCGCGCCGGGACCGAAAACGACCGGCTCATCCTCCCAGGCGGCGTCGAGTGCCGCGAGGTCGGAAGCATCCGGGTCGGGTAACGAGAGTAAAGCCGAAACCTCTTCGTCCTTCGGCTTTACCGCCGCGAGCGCAACCAGCGCGCGGAACACCGCTTCGTAGGACGACTGCCGCTTGCGCAGACGCTCCGCCACTGCGGCGAAGATATGCGCCGGCTGGCCCAGCGTTTCGCAAGCCTCGGACGCGGGCAGCACCGACAAATACTCCAGAAACAGCGGCAGAAAGTCCGGCAATTCCGCCGCGCTGATGAACAGATTGTGCTGCTCATATTGCGCCTTGAGGTCGATCATGGCCTGGCCGCGGTCGCGGCTTTCGCCATGTACGTGCTCGAACAGGTGCAATGAGAGCGAACGGGTGCGGTCGAACAGGAATCCATAGCGCTCTTGCAGATCGTAGAGATCGCCGGTGGCGAACTCGGTGAGCAGCGGCTGCAACCGATCGCGGATGCGGCCCGGCAGCAGCCGCTCGGCATCGATCGCCGCGCCGATTTTGCCGACTGCTTGCTGCAACTCGGCAGTCGGATACGTAAGCAACGCCGACAGCGCCTTGAAGGTCTTGCTCATCAAACCACCTCCATCGGCGTCTTGGCGCGCTTGGGCGAGCCGAACAGGTTGGTTTCGGTGGTGCCGCCGGAGCAGCCGTTGCCGAACGAGAAGCCGCAGGAGCCGCGCAGGTCGTAGGCGTCTTCGTTGACCTCGCGGTGCGCGGTCGGGATGACGAAGCGGTCCTCGTAATTGGCGATCGCCATCACATGGTACATGTCCTCGATCGCCTGGCCGGTGAGCCCGACGCGCTTGGCAATGGCCTCGTCGATGACACCGTCGATGGTTTTGGCGCGCATATAGGCGCGCATGGCCAGCATGCGTTCGAGGCCGAGCGCCACCGGCTCCTCCTTGCCCACCGTCAGCAGGTTGGCGAGGTATTTCAGCGGGATGCGCAGCGAGCGCACGTCCGGCATCTCGCCGTCATGGCCGATCTTACCGGCCGCCGCGGCCGATTGGATCGGCGACAGCGGCGGCACGTACCAGACCATCGGCAGCGTGCGGTATTCGGGATGCAGCGGGAACGCGACTTTCCATTCCATCGCCATCTTGTAGACCGGTGAGCGGCGCGCGCCCTCCAGCCAGTTCTCGGCGATGCCGTCACGGCGCGCTTGTTCGATCACCGCCGGATCGTGCGGATTGAGGAAGATGCCGAGTTGCGACTCGTAGAGATCCTGCTCATTCGGCACGCTGGCCGCTTCTTCGATGCGATCCGCGTCATAGAGCACGACGCCGAGATAGCGGATGCGGCCGACGCAGGTCTCCGAGCACACGGTCGGCTGGCCGGCTTCGATGCGCGGATAGCAGAAGATGCACTTTTCTGATTTGCCGCTCGACCAGTTGTAATAGATCTTCTTGTATGGGCAGCCGGACACGCACATACGCCAGCCGCGGCACTTGTCCTGGTCGATGAGGACGATGCCGTCCTCCTCGCGCTTGTAGATTGCGCCGGAAGGGCAAGCCGCGACGCAGGCCGGATTGAGGCAATGCTCGCACAGCCGCGGCAGATACATCATGAAGGTATTTTCGAACTGGCCGTAGATGTCCTTCTGGATGCCTTCGAAGTTCACGTCCTTCGACCGCTTGGCGAATTCGGTGCCGAGGATTTCCTCCCAGTTTGGGCCCCACTCGATCTTCTCCATCCGCTCGCCGGTGATCAGCGAACGCGGCCGCGCCGTCGGCGAGGCCTGGAGCTCGGCCGCCTTTTGCAGGTGCTCGTAATCGAACGTGAAGGGCTCGTAATAGTCGTCGATCTCCGGCAGGTCTGGGTTGGCGAAGATGTTCGCCAGCACCCGCCATTTCGAGCCGATGCGCGGCTCGATCTTGCCGTTCTTCTTGCGGCGCCAGCCGCCGTTCCAGCGATCCTGGTTCTCCCACTCCTTGGGATAGCCGATGCCGGGCTTGGTCTCGACGTTGTTGAACCAGGCGTATTCCATGCCTTCGCGGTTGGTCCACACGTTCTTGCAGGTGACCGAGCAGGTATGGCACCCGATGCACTTATCGAGGTTGAGCACCATCGCGATTTGTGCGCGGATCTTCATTCTGCGGCCTCCAGCTTGGTCTTGGGCGCGACGGTGAGCGGTTCAGGCTGATCGGCGGTCGGCTTATCCAGCCAATCGACTTTCGCCATCTTGCGCACGATGACGAATTCGTCGCGGTTGGTGCCGATCGTGCCGTAGTAGTTGAAGCCGTAAGACTGCTGGGCGTAGCCGCCGATCATGTGCGTCGGCTTCACCACCACGCGCGTCACCGAATTGTGGATACCGCCGCGCTGGCCGGTCACTTCCGAGCCCGGCACGTTCACGATCTTCTCCTGTGCGTGATACATCAGGCACATGCCGTCCTTCACACGCTGCGAGACCACGGCGCGCGCGACCAGCGCGCCGTTCAAATTGTAGGCTTCGATCCAGTCGTTATCGACGATGCCGGCTTTCTTGGCGTCGTTCTCGCTGATCCAGACGATCGGCCCGCCGCGCGAGAGCGTCAGCATCAACAGGTTGTCGGTGTAGGTCGAGTGGATGCCCCACTTCTGATGCGGGGTGATGAAGTTGAGGACGATCTGCTTCTCGCCGTTCGGCTTGCTGTCGATCACCGGCTTCACGGCTTTGAGGTCTACCGGCGGGCGATAGACGCAGAGCGCCTCGCCGAACGCCCGCATCCACAAGTGATCCTGATAGAGCTGCTGGCGGCCCGAGAGCGTGCGCCAGGGGATCAGCTCGTGCACGTTGGTGTAGCCGGCGTTGTAGCAGACCTTTTCCGACTCCAGGCCGGACCAGACCGGCGAGGAGATGATCTTGCGCGGCTGCGCCACCACGTCGCGGAAGCGGATTTTCTCGTCCTCCTTGGGGATAGCGAGGTGCTTGTGGTCGAGGCCGGTGAAGCCGCCGAGCGAGGCCCATGCCTTGACCGCGACTTCGCCGTTGGTCTCGGGCGCGAGCGAGAGGATGACTTCGCTCGCGTCGATATCGCTATCGATGCGGGCGAGGCCCTTGGTCGGCCCCTCCTCCGTCACCTCGCCGTTGAGCCGCTTGAGCAGCTCGACTTCATGCTCGGTGTTCCAGGCCATGCCCTTGCCGCCGTTGCCGAGCTTCTGCATCAGCGGGCCGAGCGCGGTGAAGCGCTTGTAGATATTCGGATAGTCGCGCTCGACCACGGTGACGGCCGGCATGGTCTTGCCGGGGATCGGCTCGATTTCGCCTTTCTTCCACTCCTTCACGTCCATCGCCTGCGCGATCTCGGCCGGCGTGTCGTGCAGGATCGGGGTGAGCACCACATCCTTCTCGACGCCGAGCACTTCCGGCGCGATCTCGGAAAACTTCTTGGCGATCGCCTTGTAGATCTCCCAGTCGCTCTTGCATTCCCACACCGGGTCCACCGCCGCGGTGAGCGGATGGATGAAGGGATGCATGTCGGAGGTGTTGAGGTCGTTCTTCTCGTACCAGGTGGCGGTCGGCAGCACGATGTCCGAGTAGACGCAGGTGGTGGACATGCGGAAGTCGAGCGTCACCAGCAGATCGAGCTTTCCCTTCGGCGCGTCGTCGTGCCAGGCGACTTCCTTCGGCTTCTTCTTGCCGGTTTCGCCCAAGTCCTTGCCCTGCACGCCGTGCGTGGTGCCGAGCAGATGCTTGAGGAAATATTCGTGGCCCTTGCCGGACGAGCCGAGCAGGTTGGAGCGCCACACGAACATGTTGCGCGGCCAATTGTCGGGATGGTCCGGGTCCTCGCACGACATCTGCAATTCGCCGGACTTCAGCGCCTTGGCGACATAATCTTTAGCTTCGAGGCCGGCGGCCTGTGCCTTTTGCGCAATTTGGAGCGGGTTCTGCCGGAGCTGCGGCGCCGACGGCAGCCAGCCCATGCGCTCCGCGCGCACATTGTAGTCTATGAACGCGCCGTCCCACGGGCCCGGAGGCGCCGTCGGCGACAGGATTTCGTCGACACCAAGCGTCTCGTAGCGCCACTGGTCGGTGTGCGCGTAGAAGAACGAAGTCGAGTTCTGCTGGCGCGGCGGACGGCTCCAGTCGAGGCCGAAGGCGAGCGGCAGCCACCCCGACTGCGGGCGCAGCTTCTCCTGCCCGACATAATGCGACCAGCCGCCGCCCGACTGGCCGACGCAACCGCACATCACCAGCATGTTGATGACGCCGCGGTAGTTCATGTCGCAGTGGTACCAGTGGTTCATGGCCGCGCCGATGATCACCATCGAGCGTCCGTTGGTCTTCTCGGCATTGAGCGCGAATTCGCGCGCCACCGTGATGATCTGATCGCGCGGCACGCCGCTGATCTTTTCGGCCCAGGCCGGCGTATAGGGCACGTTGTCGTCGTAGCTCTTGGCGACGTGCTCACCGCCGAAGCCGCGATCGAGGCCGTAATTGGCGACGAACAGGTCGAACACCGAGGCGACCAGCGTTTCGCCGTCCTTCAGCGCCACGCGCTTGGCCGGCACCTTGCGCACCAGCACGCTCGGGTGATCGGTGCCGGCGAAATGGTCATGCTCGCGATTGCCGAAATAGGGGAAGCCGACATCGGCGAGCTCGTCCTTGTCCTCGGCGAAGCTCAATTGCAGCTTGGTATTACCGCCGTCCGCTTGCTTCTCCTCCAGATTCCACTTGCCCTTCTCGCCCCAGCGGAAGCCGACCGAGCCGCGCGGCACGACGATGCTCTTTGAGCTCTCGTCATAGGCGACCGTCTTCCATTCCGGATTGTTGGTCTCGCCAAGATTGCCGGTGAAGTCGGACGCGCGCAGGAGCCGCCCAGGCACCAACTTGCCGTCCTGCTTCACCAGCTGCACCAGCATCGGCATATCCGTGTACTGACGCACATAGTCGTGGAAATACTTGGCCTGCCGGTCGAGATGGAACTCGCGCAGGATGACGTGTCCCATGGCCATGGCGAGCGCGGCGTCCGTGCCCTGCTTCACCGAGATCCAGAGATCGGCAAATTTCGAGGCTTCCGAATAGTCAGGCGAGATAACGACGCTCTTGGCGCCGCGATAGCGTGCCTCGGTATAGAAGTGGGCGTCGGGCGTGCGCGTCTGCGGCACGTTCGAGCCCCAGAGAATGAGGAAGCCGGAATTGTACCAGTCAGCGCTTTCGGGAACGTCGGTCTGCTCGCCCCAGGTCTGTGGGCTGGACGGCGGCAGGTCGCAGTACCAGTCATAGAACGACATGCAGACGCCGCCGAGCAGCGACAGATAACGCGAGCCGGCCGCATAGGAGACCATCGACATGGCGGGGATCGGCGAGAAGCCGATGACGCGGTCCGGCCCATGCTTCTTCACGGTGTAGGCATTGGCCGCCGCGATGATCTCGGTGACCTCATCCCAAGTCGCGCGCACGAAGCCGCCGAGGCCGCGCTTGCCCGTGTAAGCCTCGCGTTTCTTCGGGTCTTCGACGATCGAGCCCCAGGCTGCCACCGGCGTGCGCCTCGCGCGCGCCTCGCGCCACAGCTTCAACAGCCGCGAACGCACCAGCGGATATTTCACGCGATTGCCGGAATAGAGGTACCAGGAATAGCTGGCGCCGCGCGAACAACCGCGCGGTTCGTGGTTCGGCAGCTCTGGCCGCGTGCGCGGATAGTCGGTCTGCTGCGTCTCCCAGGTGACGATGCCGCCCTTGACGTAGATCTTCCACGAACAGGAGCCGGTGCAGTTGGCGCCGTGCGTCGACCGCACGATCTTGTCGTGCTGCCAGCGCTTGCGGTAGCCGTCCTCCCAGCGCCGGTCCTCGTTGGTGACCTGGCCGTGGCCGCTGGCGAACTCGTCGGCGACGCGGTTGAAGAAGGTCAGGCGGTCGAGAAAGTGGCTCATTGTCGAAGTCCCTTTATTCGGCCGGTTGCGGGGCGGCGGGCGGCAGGGGGCGGCCACGCTCGATGTCGCGGAGCAGTCCGCCGCGGCGGGTGTAGAAACCCCAGGTGATCGCGAGGCAGGTGACGTAGAACGCCAGGAAGCACCACAGCGCCGCCTCCGGCCCGCCGGTGAGCGAGATCGAGGTGCCGTAGCTCTTCGGGATGAAGAAGGCTCCGTAGGCCGCGACCGCGGAGGTGAAGCCGATGATCGCCGCCGACTCCATCTCGCCCTGCTTCAGTCGCGCGGCCGGCGTCATGCCGGGCTCGAGCCGCGGCATTTCCGTGCGCATGATCGCCGGGATCATCTGGAATGTGGACGCGTTGCCGACGCCTGTTGCGAAGAACAGGAGCATGAACATCGCGAAGAAGCCCCAGAAGGCGCCCGCCTGATCCTTGATGCCGAGGAAGTAGAGAACCCCCGAAACCGCCACGATCATCAGCGCAAACACCCAGAAGGTGACGCGGCCGCCGCCGTAGCGATCCGACATCCAGCCGGTGGCCGAACGCGACAGCGCGCCGACCAGCGGCCCGAGGAAGATGAACTTGAGCGAGTCGACCTGCGGAAACTGGGTCTTGGCCAGCAGCGGGAAGCCCGCCGAATAGCCGATGAACGAGCCGAAGGTGCCGGTATAGAGCCAGCACATCAGCCAATTGTGTTTGCGCTTGAAGATCACCGCCTGGTCCGCGAACGAGGCGCGCATCTCGGCGATGTCGTTCATGCCGAACCAGGCCGCGGTGGCCGAGATGGCGATGAACGGCACCCAGATGAAGCCCGCGTTCTGCAGCCAGAGACGGGTGGTGCCGCTTGCCTCGGTGATGACCTGCGGATCGCCGCCGAGCCAGCCGAACACGCCCGCGGTGATGACCAGCGGGATGACGAACTGCACGACGCTCACGCCGAGATTGCCAAGACCGGCATTGAGCGCGAGTGCATTGCCCTTCTCCGCCTTCGGGAAGAAGAAGCTGATATTGGCCATCGAGGAGGCAAAATTGCCGCCGCCGAAGCCGCACAACAGCGCGAGCGACAGGAAGATGATGTAAGGCGTGTCGGAATTCTGCACCGCGAGGCCGATTCCGACCGCCGGAATCATCAGCGACCAGGTCGACACCGAGGTCCACAGCCGGCCGCCGAAGATCGGCGGCATGAAGGAGTAGAAGATGCGCAGCGTCGCGCCCGACAGGCCGGGCATGGCCGCCAGCCAGAATAGTTGATCGGTGGTGAACTTGAAACCGACCGCCGGCAGCTTGGCGACGACCACCGACCACACCATCCAGACCGCGAAGGCGAGCAGCAACGCGGGGATCGAGATCCACAGGTTGCGGCGGGCGATGGCGCGGCCTTTGCTGTTCCAGAACGCCGGGTCTTCCGGCTTCCACTCCTCCAGCATGTGGCCGGCGAGCGCGCCGACATGCTTCTCCTCGTGGATCGGCTTCATTTCCGGGAACTCGGGCAGCTTGCGCAAGCTCGGCTCCAACGCCTCGTGCTCCATGCGCCCGACCGCGAGATGCATCCAGAGCAGCGACCCGCTGGCGACAAGGAACAGCAGCATGAAGCAGCTGGTCCAGATGCCGGTAAGGTCGTTGAGCACGCCGAAGGAAATCGGCAGGATGAAGCCGCCGAGCCCGCCGATCATGCCGACGAGACCGCCCACTGAGCCGACATTGTCCGGGTAGTAGACCGGGATGTGCTTGTAGACCGCGGCCTTGCCCAGGCTCATGAAGAAGCCGAGCACGAACATCAGCGCGGTGAAGGTGACGACTCCAGTGGCGAGATGGAAGCGGATCGGTCCGCCAATTCCCTGCACGATATATTCGGTCGGCGGATAGGACAGGATGAAGGTGATCAGCACCGATACGCTGAACATCCAGTACATGATGCGGCGAGCGCCGTATTTGTCGGAGAGATGCCCGCCATAGGCGCGGAACAGGCTGGCCGGGACCGAATAAGCGGCGCCGAGCATGCCGGCGGTTTCGATGCTGAGCCCGTAGACTCCGATTAGATAACGCGGCAGCCACAGCGCCAAAGCGACGAAGGCGCCGAAGGCGAAGAAGTAATAAAGCGAGAAACGCCAGACCTGGATATTCTTGAGCGGCTCCAGCTCGAACCAGGCACTGGGCGGCCGCTCCCCGCTGGCGCGCCGAGCCTTGACCACCGGATCTTCGTCGGTGGTGAACCAGAACACGATGCCCATGACCGCAATGGCGACTGCCCAGACCTGCGCGGTCACCTGCCAGCCATAGGCCACCAGCACGAAGGGCGCGATGAACTTGGTCACCGCCGCGCCGACATTGCCGGCGCCGAAAATACCGAGCGCGGTACCCTGCTTCTCCGGCGGATAGAAGCGCGACACATAGGCTATGCCGACCGCGAAGGAGCCACCGGCAATACCGACGCCCAAGGCCGCGATCAGGATCTGGATGTAGGTGGTGGCATAGGCGAGCAGGAAGGTGGCCACCGCCGCCGCCAGCATCACCACCGTATAGATGCGGCGCCCGCCATACTGGTCGGTCCAGATGCCGAGAACGATGCGGACGAGCGAGCCGGTGAGAATAGGTGTGCCGACCAGAAGGCCGAACTGCGTCTCGTTGAGGCCGAGGTTCTGCTTAATCTGCACGCCGATGATGGCGAAGATGGTCCACACCGCGAAGCACACGGTGAATGCGATGGTGGACATCCAGAGTGCGCGGCTTTGGTCTGCGACACATGTTATCGGCTTGTCTTGCATGAGTTGAGCCCCCCGCTCCTGTCGGCCGCTGAAAAAACGTCAGCGCCAACAAAGCCGCGACTCGCCAAGACTGTTTTGAGATCGATCAAATTACTGGGTGCTTGCAGGCGACAATTTTGCTTTAGATAATATCGCCTGGTGTTTTGACTTAAGCATTGTCTAAATTTGATAATTATCAATTCGATAAGGGGCCATTGCCATACGCTGTCATGTTTTGTCGCGAATGCCCCGAATTGGGAGAATACCGTGCGCCAATCCGACGGGAAAACTGATCCGCGCGCTGCCGCTGTTTCGCGACGTGAGCGACCTCTTCGGGAGCGGCGCTGCCTTCGCGCGCGCCATCGTCAATGAACTCGCCGACCGCTACCGCGGGGTCGCGCGCTCACTCAAGAACGAAAAATTGCGCGCTGGTGCAGAGCGGCTAGCGGACTGCATCCTTCAAACCGACGCCCTGCAGGGTAACCGGCAACGTGTTGAAATGACATTCGGCAAGCGCACGCTTTGCTTCGCGCGCCTCCCCTTGGTCAGGCGCAATCCCATCGCCGCATAGGCATCATGCCGGCGACTGCCTTGCTCAACCTGCGCTGCGTGCGGTCCGTCCCCATAGTCCCAAGCCGGCCAATAGCAACGTGACAAGGCCGATCGCCACTAACGTGAATGTGGGAACATAGAAGGTCGTATAGACCTCCCAACCGAGCATGCGCAGAACTTCCGAAACGTCCGTGTAGATGCCGACGAGATGGCCGCCGAGAGTGCCGGTGATGCCGAGCAGAACGCTGCCGAGGATGGCCAGTCCGGCCATGACCCAGCGCATGGGTTCTTGCCAGACCGCTTCACCTTGTATCCATCGCGTCGCCAACAGCAGAGCCCAATAAGCGACCGTCCATGTCGCGACGAGCACGTGGTTGCGCCCAAGCGGCGTCGAAGAAATCGTCTCCCACGGCCACACCAGGAGCCCGACCGTATAAGCAGCCAGTCCCGAGACAAGGCCGATGGCCAGAAGCGGAACCAAGGCGCGGTCAACGGTCTTGGCAAGCGGTGCATCGGACACCGCACGGTAGAGAATCGCCAAGGTCGCTGTCATCCAAAGGGCGATTGGAAAGTGGACCAGGACAACATGATAGCCAGCCATGGTCAGACTCCTTCTTGGCGTTTGCTTGGGAGATTGAGGGCGATGCCGAAGCCGGCGATCAAGAACACGCCGGCAAGCGCGGTCAGCAGCCATTGGTTACGAATGGCGTCGGCGAACTCGGCTTCAACACCATAATGCGCCAGCTGTATTTCGCTGTGGCGGTACTTCACCGGCACGCCCTTCTTGATGCTTTCGGCGCCAGCGTGTTTGGCACTGTTGAGCATCGGCCAGCTCACCTGTCCGGGGTAGAATAGCGTGACCGTGCGCCATGATTGAGTCCACGGCGGCTCGTTGCCATCGAAGCGGACGGCGACCAATTCGGCATCGCGGCCCAGCCCCAGCGTGACTGGCAGAGAGATGTTGTGCCACCGGCTGCCGACCGCATCACGATGGACCGCGAAGGCGACATTGTAGATCCGCTTGTCCAGCATGGCCTTGTCGTCCAAGGGTTTGCCAGTATCCATCGCCCGTTTAAGCGTCACATCCCAATAGCCATCCTTCCAACGCGCCTGTCCTGCCACCGTGATATCGGCATGCGATCCGTCACCTTTTTGTAATAGACGGCGCGGGATCGTATCTCCATCCTTCCAAGCATAGTTCGCATCGAATGGAACCGAATTGCTCTCGCTGATGAAGTAGACATCATCAAAACCGAGCTTGTGCTGTATCAAATCGTCCCATTTCAATGCGCGTTGATTGGTCTTTTGCGGGTCGAGCATGAATTTCGGTTGCTGCTTCTGAGCGTCCCAATTGTCGGAGAAGACCGCACGCCCAGCGTCACCGGCGCGGGCATCGAATACATACTCATCGTCGGAAGCCCCGATGGGATTGGATCGATGCGCCCGCCAATGCCATAGGTCGAGGAAGTAGCCGCTCTTGCGCAGGGCCGCCAATTCCTCCTCCGGGACGACCGATGCCCAGTCATTGATATTTTGACGGGTGGCCGGCATGTACTTTCTGACCTCGGTCTGGTTTCGCTTCGCACCAAGATACGGATGCGCCTTGACCTCCGCGGCCGTGGCTTCGTTGGTGAAAAAGCGCATGCGGTCGCCGATGGCGATGTATCCGCCATATCTAGCGAACTCGGGGACGCTGCCATCGTCGACCAGCATCGTGACACGGTCTTCGTAGATGCCTTGCGGCTGCGGTCCGGGAACGCTGTCGCCATAGCGGACCCACTTGCCGCCCTCGAATTTCATCATGTCGTGATAGATGGACGGCTGGCGCGCCGGCCAGCGATAGCGGAAGAAAATATCGCGGCTGTTGTAGGCGACCATCACCTGTAACGGCATGGTCAGTTCTTTCGGGATATATATATTCTGGCTGAGGTCGTTCTTAATGACGCCTGTGCCGTGAGTCAGCCACGACAATCCCAGCGTCCCAAGAAAAAGGGCAAGCGCAACGTATAAAGCAATGCGTTTCATGGCGGTTCTCCGTCGCAGTACCAAATTTGTAGTTGGACTCTGGTCAACGGGAATTGATCTATATCAGAATTTCCACGTAATTTCCGTGACGCAAAAACTTTTCTGAATCTTGTCAGCGTTCCGTAAGCCACAACAGGCCTCTTTCCAGGCCTGATGGCTGCGGCGAGCGATTAGATCAATGGAATGAACGGCTGTCGGCTGGCAGCTAAATCGCGCCGATGACCCGTCTGAATATTTCTTCTGCTTGGACGGAGCTATCGTCGGAAGCCCAGGCAACAAACTGATCAGGACGAACAAGAACAAATGCCGCCTCATAGCGCTCCCGGCCGCCGGCGCGGCTATCGCGGATAACTTTCAACGGGACGCACAAAGTCTCCGCGGCACGCTCAAAGGCATCCACGACGCCATCATCGCAATCCAGTCCAAGCAGCGTGAATCCTTCCCCCAGTTCCTCGAAAATATTGCAGCCCGACGAAAGCGGCGCCGGCGAGAGATGATGCCCGGCGCGCGCCTTGAAAGAGTGCGAGCCTACAGCGCTGCAATTGCTTCCGGGCGCTCCCTGCACGACGGATGAACCCTCGTAATTGGGCTCGAATGTATTGACCTCGGAAGTGGCGCCGGACTGCCGCGCTTTCCATTCGCGTTCGAAGGTGTCCTTGTCGCGCTCCGGGCTGAACGCTTCCAAGAATTGCCTGTCGGTCTCGATCGCCTTCTCGATGAAATCCCGCGCGGTGGACTGAAACACCGGCCTCCGCTCCTCGTCGTAGGAATCGAGAAGCCTGTCTCCCGCCCAGCCTTCCAGCGCGGCGGCGAGTTTCCAGCCGAGATTTCTTGCGTCCTCCAGGCCGGTGTTGACGCCATATCCGCCGTAGGGCGGGTGGCTGTGGGCCGCATCGCCGGCAATGAAGATACGCCCGTTGCGATAAGTATCCGCAATCGCGATCCGCAGCTCCCAGAACCCGATATGGTCGAATTCCACGTCGAATTCCGCGCCAACCGCTGAATAGAGATATTGCCGGAAATCGAAGTTGTCTTTCGTCGTCCCAAGCGGGATGGGCGCGTGAAAGAACCACGAACTGCCGAGGTCCACCCGGCCGAAGAATTTCCAGTAGCCCTTCAGGTCGGGATGGAGGACATTGTAGTAGGACTTGCCGGGAAACCGCTCCAGTAGCCGGTGCAGCCCGTGCGAACGGAACACCAGGAGCACCATGAGCCTGTCGTGGTCCGAACGAGTCTGGGTGATGCCCGCCTGCTCTCTCACCAGGGACCGGCTGCCGTCGCAGCCGACGGCATAATCGGCCCGCAGCGTCCGGCGGCGTTCCCCCTCGCGTTCCGCGATCACAACATGCGCGCCGTGATCATCCTGGCTCACGCTCTCGACTCGCCAGCCGTATAGCGTCTCCACATTCGGAATCTCGGCGGCGCGCTGGCGGAGCACTGCTTCCGTTGCGTACTGAGGCAGCCTCTCATTGTCCGTGAAATAGAAAGGCCGAACGAGTTCCCGCTGGAGCCAATCATGGGTATGGCCGCCAAGCAGCGTTCCGTAAGCCGTCAATCCGCCGATCCCGTACTCCCGCGGAATGGTGCGCCTGGCCCGCAATTCCTTCTCCGCACCCCAGAAATAGAAGTGCTCCATGGTCCGTTGTGTGAGGTTCTGTCCCCTCGGAATGGGCTGCGGTTGGGCGTGGCGTTCGACCACGATGCAGCGGATGCCGCGTTGCCCGAGCTCGATGGCTAAGCCCATACCGACGGGGCCGCCGCCGCCGACGATGACCTGCGCGTCTTGCTCTGCCGACTGGCTCATCTCGATGGCAACTTTTATCCGCCCTACGGATGCACGTCTTCGGTGAACCAGTCGGTCGGCAAATCGTGGCCGAGGCCGCGTTCCTTGGCCTTGCGATAGACCACTGATCCTGCCGCGGCGAACTGGTAGCCGAGGCCGAGATTGTTGAGGAAGCAGGTCACGTCCTCATCCTTCGCGCGGCCCTTCACCTTGCCCGCGATCAGCTCGGCGATGGTCGGGAATTTCTTGATGTCCACGTCGTCCGGCTGCGGCACGCGCTTCCCCTCGGCGATGGCAGCGGACTCCGGCAGGTCGGAGCTCAGCTCAGTGATCGGCTTGGTGTCGCGCGTATGGATGATGACGCGGTCGGCGCGCCTGACCGCTTTCATCTCGATCTCGGGCTTCTTGATCGAACTGAGATGCATCCCCGGCTCGATCCAATGTGCGAAGAGGATGGCGTCCTCGCTGTTGGTCGCGCACATGGCGATGTCGGCGCCGGCCAGCGCCGTCTCCGGCTGATCGACGGGCACGACTTCGACATTCAGGAGCGGGCTCATCTCCTTGGCGAAGGCTTCGCGCCGCTCGCGGTTCGGGCTAAAGCAGCGGATGGAATTAATGTCGCGCACGGCGCAAGCGGCCATGAGTTGCGTGCCGGCCTGCCAACCCGAGCCGAGGATGCCGATGCTCTTGGCGTCCTTGCGCGCGAGATATTTGACGCCAAGGCCGTTGGTCGCGCCGACGCGGATGCGCTGTATCACGCCGTCCGGCATGATCGCCAGCGGCTCGCCGTTCTCGGTCGAGAACAGCAAGACGAGACCCACATAGCGGTTGTTCGGCGCCGCCGGCACTTTAACTCTGCGGACGTTGTTACCGATCTTCGGCATGGTGATGATGTCGGAATTGATGCGGACGGCGCTGACGCCGAAGCTCGGAACGACGCCGTCCATGGACTTGAGGCTGTAATGAGCGTCTTTCCGCGTAGTCGGCGTCAGGCTGTCCGAGCGCGTGCGCGACACGCCGCGTCCGTCCGCCAGTTCCACATAAGCCTCTTCGAGCGCGCCGATACATTCCGGCATCGTCAGCAATTGCTCAACGTCGTTATTGGAGAGGATCAGCGTCATTGGATTCCTAGGATTTTCGAATGCGGAAGGTCAGCACGCCGGCATCGCGTCCGGTATCTTCCAGCTTATCTCCGGTCTGGCGCAGCAGGTTCGGAATATCGATTGCCGACAGCGGATCGGTGCATTCCACGATCAGGATGTCGTCGACCGGCAGGCCGGATAGAGCTTTGCGCGTGCGCAGGGCGGGCAGGGGGCATTTAAGCCCGCGCAGGTTGATCTTCTTCTCCGCCATCAGCGATCCTGTCTTTTGTGCCCGCCGGAATGGACAGTCCGGCACCGCCGCCGTCAAGGTCTGCGTCTTTGGCAGTGCTTGACCCGGCCTGGGGTGGTTGGCCAGATACCCGAGATGGTCGCGTATCCTGAAGCGGGGCAACGTATCGCGCGGCTTATCCCGCTGGCCGATGCCCTTTCCACGATTGAAAGGCTGGTATCCCCGGTCGAGCCGCGGGACGCCGATCTCGATGCTGCGCTTGGCCGCACCCTAGCGGCCGACGCCGTTTCGCCCAGCGCGCAACCTGCCGTGGCGCTGGCCTTGCGCGACGGATGGGCGGTCAAGTCCGATGAAACCACCGACGCGGGCTCCTATGCGCCTGCGCCGCTTTCCGCCGTGCCTGCGCGCGTGGAGGTGGGCCAGCCCTTGCCGCCGGGAGCCGATGCTGTGGCGCCGTTTGAGGCTGTGGCCGTCAGGGGGAAAACCGCCGAAGCGCTCGCCGCCGTGGCACCGGGCGAGGGTGTGCTGCCCGCTGGGGCCGACGCGGAGGCCGGAAAGCCCCTGCGCCGCGCAGGTGAACGGTTGCGGGCGATTGATCGGGCTGTCCTGTCCGCGTCAGGCATTTCGCGGGTTGTCATCCGCGAGCCGCGCATTCGCCTCGTCCAGGCGCGCGCCGGCAGCGCCATAGCCGCGGGCTATGGCTGGCTTGCGGAAGCGATCGCGGCCGAAGGGGCCATCGCTATTGTTGATCAAGAGGGTGAACTTGCGCCAAACCATCTTCAGGCGGCTTTGCCTCACGAGGGAAACGACGCGGTGGTCGTGCTGGGCGGAACTGGAAACGGAAGCTCCGACACGAGCGTGCTGACGCTCGCCAAAGTGGGGCGCGTGGAATTTCACGGCGTGGGTCTCATTCCCGGCGAGACGACGGGTTTCGGCTTCGTTGGCGCACGCCCGGTGCTGCTGCTGCCGGGCCGGCTTGATGCTGCTATTGCAGCGTGGCTCGTCATCGGCCAGCGCTGGCTCGGAAAGCTTGCAGAGCACAGCGACGAGGAAATCCCGGCGAGAGCCGAACTCTCTCGCAAAGTCACAAGCACACTTGGCATGGCGGAAGTCGTACCCGTTCGCCTCAACGGCAACAAGGCTGAGCCGCTGGCGAGCGGCTATCTGTCCTTTTCTGCGCTGGCGCGCGCAAACGGATGGATTCTCATTCCCGCCGGGAGCGAAGGCTATCCTGCCGGTGGGCAAGTTGCCGTGAGGCCGTTGTAATGAGTGCCGATCTGCTCGACGCCATCCGCCGCGCTGCGCGTCAGGAGCAATTCCTCGAAGTGGTTTCCGCCGAGGAGGCGAAGGCGCGCTTCGAGCGGCATCTCGATCTCTCGCCGCTTCCGGCGGAAAAGGTTTCGCTGGCATCCGCGCTCGGGCGTGTCCTTGCCCATGACGTCGCCGCGCCGGTCGATGCGCCGCCGTTCGACCGCTCGGGCGTCGATGGCTTTGCGTTGCGCGCCGCCGACACCGTCGGCGCGAGCGATGCTTCGCCGCGCCGCTTGCGCCTGAATAAGGAAGTGATCGCCTGCGGTCACATGCCCGCGATCGAAGTGACGCAAGATTCAGCCACCACGATCGCCACCGGCGGCGTGATGCCGCGCGGCGCGGACGCCGTGGTGATGATCGAGCAGACGGAGCTGATCGACGACGCATCCGCGCCCGCCATCGAAATCCGCCGCGCTGTCTCGCCCGGCCAGTTCGTTGCCTATGCGGGCTCCGACATCGCGCGCGGCGAGACACTGCTGCGGCGCGGCACGCGCATCGGCTCGCGCGAGATCGGGATGCTCGCCGCCTGCGGCCTTGCCGAGATCGAGGTGGTACGCCGGCCGAAAGTCGGCGTGCTGTCCACGGGTGACGAACTTGTTCCGCTCGGCCAGCCGCTGCGTCCCGCGGGCGTCTACGACAGCAATGGCGCAATCCTCGCCGCAGCCGTAACCGAAGCGGGCGGTGAAGCGATTTCTTTCGGCGCCTTCCCCGATGATGAAGCCGCGCTCGATCAAGCCGTGCGCCGCGCGCTGGCTGCCTGCGACATGGTCATCATCAGCGGCGGCACGTCAAAAGGCGCGGGCGATCTGTCTCATCGTGTGGTGTCGCGGCTCGGCGCGCCCGGCATTCTGGTGCATGGCGTCGCGCTGAAACCCGGCAAGCCGCTGTGCCTCGCGGTGGCCGATAACAAGCCAATCGCGGTGCTGCCGGGCTTTCCAACCTCCGCGATCTTCACCTTCCACGCCTTCGTCGCGCCGGTGATCCGCGCCCGCGCCGGATTGCCGCCCGAAGCCGCGCAGACGATCGAGGCGCAACTTTCCGTTCAGGTGAGTTCAGAGTTGGGCCGCAAGGAATTCGCCTTGGTCGCGCTCGTGCCCGGAAAGAATGGCCCGGTCGCTTTCCCGACCGCCAAGGGCTCAGGCGCGGTGACGGCTTTTTCGCAGGCCGACGGTTTCATCGAAGTGGACGCGCTCGCCACGACCATGGACGCCGGCACGCCCGCGCGCGTCACGCTCATCGGCGGCAAGGCCGCGCTTCCCGATCTCGTTATCATGGGGAGCCATTGCGTCGGCCTCGACGTGGTGCTGGGCTGCCTTGCGGAGCAAGGCATCCCGGCGCGCACGGTGGCGATCGGCAGCCTTGGCGGTCTCGCCGCGGCGCGCCGGGCAGAATGCGATCTCGCGCCCGTGCATCTGCTCGATCCGGAAAGCGGAAGCTACAACGAGCATCTCGCGGGCGATGGGTTGTCGCTCATTCGCGGCTGGCAGCGGATGCAGGGCGTGCTCCATCGCCGCGGCGACCCGCGCTTTGCCGGACGCGCGGCGGAGGATGCGATCAAAACCGCGCTCGCCGATCCCGCCTGCCTGATGGTGAACCGCAACGCCGGCGCCGGCACACGCATCCTCATCGACCGCCTGCTCGGCGGCGCGCGCCCGCCGGGGTATGCCAATCAGCCGAAGTCGCACAATGCCGTGGCGGCGAGCGTCGCGCAGGGGCGCGCCGACTGGGGCATCGCCATCGAATCCGTCGCGCGGCTCTATGATCTCGGATTCCTGCCGCTCGCGCCGGAATCCTACGATTTCCTACTGGCGGACAACCGCCGCGACCGGCCCGCCGTGCAGGCCTTTCTCGCGGCGCTACGCGACGAGGCAACACTCAAGCGCATCCGCGCGCTGGGTCTGCGCCCGGCGGAATGATTTGACGATGCTATTGTTCGAACGCGCGAAGCGTTCGCTCAAGCCATCGCGGGTTCGTCGTCCAGCAGGAATCCCGCCGCGAGAATGACGACGGCAAGCCCCACATGCAGCCAGTGATCCGCTGCGTTCATCGCGATGATCCCAAGCAGCATAGTACTGCCGCCTGAAACCAATCCGAGAACCGCCACGATCGCATAGACCACGCCCACGATCTTCAGTGCGAGGGAAGCTCCCAAACCGGTATAGGTGCCGGCCAGCAGAACCAGCCCGCTGATGATATGGACAAGGTTATGTGCCGTGTTGACCGCGAAAAGGCCGGTCGGAGAGACCAGCGGATTGGGAAAAAATCCCAGTATCCCCACAGCCAGGAACACCACGCCGATAACGATGGCAGCCGTCTTTGCGTTCAGGTTCATGGGAGCCCCCTAAAGAACGAGCCAAGACACTCAATCCTGCGCTGATGATTCAACAAACACAAGCTTAGGTAGGATTGCTGCGGATGCCGGTGTGTGCTGTTTTCCGGTGGGGGAGGTAGCCATGTCAGCCTTTCTGCGGCTTTGCATGATCGCCGGGGTGGCGCTTGCCTGCGCACCGGCGCAGGCGCAATTGCGCGGCCACGGCGGCCCGGTGCGCGCCGTGGCCATTTCGGCGGATGGCGCGACCGTCGTTTCCGGCAGCTTCGACACATCCGCCATCCGCTGGTCGGTGCCGCGTAATTCCGCGGAGCAGGTCCTGCGTTTTCATGACGGGCCGGTGAATGCCGTCGCCGTGCTGAAGGACGGACGGCTTGCCACCGGCGGCGAAGAAGGACGCATCGTCCTTTGGCGTGCCGGCGCGCAACAGCCGGACAAAGTCCTGGAAGGGCACAAAGCGCCGGTGGTTGGATTGGCGGTTTCACCGGATGGTTCGTGGCTGGCTTCCGCCTCATGGGATCAAAGCGTGAGGCTATGGCCGGTGAGCGGCGGCACGTCGCGCGTGTTTGAGGGCCATCAGCAGAGCGTCAACGGCGTGGCTTTCAGCCCGGATGGCCGTTCGCTGATCAGTGCCGGCTATGATTTGACGCTGCGCATCTGGCCTTTGTCAGGCGGCGGATCGCCCATCATCACCACGCTTCCAACGCCGCTGAACGCCGTGGCCGTTGCGCGCGACGGCGAGATCATCGCTTCCGGCGCTGACGGCAAGCTCTATTTCCTCTCGCCGGCAGGCGAGCTCCGCGGGCATCTCGAGTTGGGGCCGATGCCGATCATCGCGCTGGCGATATCGGCTGACGGCCGGCTCATTGCCGCCGCCGGCATCCGCGGCTCGGTGTCCATCATCGAGAGAGCCGGGCGCAAGCTGGTGCGCACGCTGGTTGGTCCCGGCCTGCCAGTATGGTCGGTGGCATTCTTCCCTGACAGCCGTACCCTGCTCACCGGCGGCACCGACCGCATGGTCCGGCGCTGGGACGCGGTGAGTGGCGACCACATCGGCGCGGTGGCAATGAATGCGTCGGAAGATCCGCTCGCCGTCTATGCCGGCGATCCGGGAGCTGAGGTCTTTCGCGGCTGCGTGGCGTGCCACACGTTGACGCCGGACGAAGGCAACCGCGCCGGGCCTACCCTCGCAGGTATTTTTGGCCGCAAGATCGCGACCCTGCCGGGTTACAATTTCTCCCCCGCGCTGAAGAAACTCAGCATCGTGTGGACGCCGGAAACTGTCTCCAAGCTGTTCGAAGTCGGCCCGGCCAAATATACACCCGGCACCAAGATGCCCGAGCAGACCATCGGCTCAGCCGCAGATCGCGCGGCGCTGGTGAAATTTCTGGAGAAAGTGACGAAGAAGTAATTTTTCCCTCTCCCCGCGCAGCGGGGAGAGGTGAAAAATCACCCCTCCCCCTTCGCCTCCCGCTCGCGCAGATAATCTTCCGTCGTGCGCGGGTTTGGGCGCGCGGGCGCGCCATAGGGATTGAAGTCTTCCTCGGTCACCACTGTGACGCGGCAATCGTCGCACATCTTGATGATGTCGAGGCGCGGGGCCGAGCCTTTGAACATCCAATGCCGCCCTTCCAGCTTGGCGGAAACGCGCTCGATCGTGCTTTTCACGCCGAACGGCTTGTCGCAGCGGATGCAGTGGAACGGTTCTTCCTTTTTGAGCACGCGCGAGGAAGCGGTGGCGGCGCGGAAGTCGAGTTGCGGCACCAGCGTGATGACTTTCTCCGGGCACGTCGCCTGACAGAGCCCGCATTGCACGCAGGCATCCTCGACAAAGCGCAGCATCGGCTGCTCGGGATCGTCCAAAAGCGCGCCGGTCGGGCAGGCGGACACGCAGGAGAGACAAAGCGTGCAGCCTTCGACATTGAGCTGCACCATGCCGAAAGGCGCGCCCTGCGGCAGCGCGACCACGTCGACAGGTGCCGGCGCGGCTTGATGCAATTCACGTAGCGCTAGGCGCAGCACGTCGCGCTTCGCTCCAACCGGCTGAAAGCTCGCGGGGCGCGACACAGGCTCGGAAGTCTCGATCGCGCGCAACACTTCGCCGAGTGCATCGGGATCGTCGGTTTCGATCGCCGCTACCCGTGCGCCGGTGAAACCAAGGCCGGCGAGGATAGGCTCGGCCAGCGCGATGGTCCTCATGAGACCTGTCATATCGTGGCGCGCCCGGCCGCGCAGGAGAAAACGCACCGCCGAAGCCCCATAGGCAAAGGCGGCGGCGACCGCTTCAAGCCCGACCTGCGTGACTTCGTTGACGGCGACCGGCAGCACGTTAGCGGGCAAGCCGTCGCCGTGACGCGCGAGGGCATCGATCAATTCGCTGCCGTGGGTCTCATCATGCAGCAGCAGCACGGGCTTTGCGCCGCCGGCCTCGCGATAGGCCGTGAGCAAGACGCGCAGCTTGCGCATCAAAATGTCGGCCGGCGGCAGGGCGTAGGACGCAGCGCCGGTCGGGCAGGCCGCGGCGCATTGTCCGCAGCCCGCGCAGATATGCGCGTCGATGGCGACATGATCGCCCGCGGGCGTGATCGCGCCGGTCGGGCAGAGATCGAGGCAGCGGCGGCATCCGACGATCTTCGAACGTGAATGGGCGCACAGGTCTGCGGTGAATTGCACATAGCGCGGCTTGTCGAAGGTGCCGACGAGATCGCGCGCGCGCAGCGCGGCGCGCAATACGGCGGCGGGGTCGCCGGGATCGGCGCGCAGATAGCCCTCGCGCAACTCGTGCGCCGGGAATAGGGCAGCCCCGCCGGAGATATCCAGGATAATATCGCAGCGTGACTTGGCGCCGGTGCGCCCCGGCCCAAAGTTCAGCGCGCCACGCGAGCTTGGCGTCGGCGTGGCATAATCATCGACCACAATCTCGAAGGCGCCGAGATAGCCCTTGGCCGATTGAATTCTGCCTTTCACCACGGGAAAATCGGTGGCGCGTGGCGGCACCACGGCGGCGGGCGGCGTCACCAACACGGTGATGTCGAGATGGTCCTTCAGCAGCCGGGCTGTTTCCACGGCGCTCTCGTCGCGGCCATAGATCAGCACCACGCCTTCGCTTTGCAGGCTGACGTAAGGAATATCCGGCACGGGCTCGGCCGCGGCTGCGAGCAGCGCCGCCATTTTTGGCCCGGCTTTAGCGCCATCGGCGGACCAGCCTGCGGTCTCGCGGATATTGGTGAAGGTTATCTGGGCTTGCCCGCCGGCTTCCGCGGCTATTTCGGTGAATAGCGGCGCTTCCTGGGTACAGGCGACGGTGATGGGGTCGCCTTCCGCCGCGATCGCGCGAAATTGCTCAACCTCTGCACGGCAAAGTTGACGAGCCGTCGAAACCTCAGCCCCACGGCAGCCGCGACGCAGGGTTTCGGCGTCGAGCGGCATGGTATCTTCGCAGGAACAGGCCAGTACCTTCCGCGGTTTGTCCGCCATTTTCACTCCCGATTCCGCATTTATGGCCGTTAACGGCGCTTTTTTTGCGGCATAATTGGCTACGGCGCGCAGGCGTTATAGTTGTAAGCTGCGTATTATAACAGATCGGGAAGAGAGATGCCGCTAAAGACGCGTTTGCGTAGTGGGACGGCAGCGCCGGCCCTCGATCTGCCGCCGCCGTTCCATCTGGTCACTCTGCGCGAGGTGGGGGACGCCTTCGTCCATGCGCAGAAAGTGGCGGCGAAGGACGGCGCCGGGACCTTGGTCTTTGTCGGCCGCTTCGACCTCGCCGAATTCGCAGTGGTGCTGGAGCCGGACGAGCCGCTCCGCACCGCACGCAAGGCTTTCTATACGTGCATGAATGCGTTGGCCGACGCGCTTCTCGTTCATGCGCCGCCGGAAAAGCCGATCGTCTTTGATTGGCCGGATGCAGTGCGTATTGATGGCGGTCTGGTCGGCGGCGGCCGCCTGGCTTGGCCTGAAGGTGCGGATGAGGATGCTCCGCCTGAGTGGCTGGTATTCGGGGGGATGATCCGCACCATATCCATGGTTGACGCGCCGGGCCTGCATCCGCTGGAGACGGCCCTCGACCAGGAAGGTTTCGACGACTCCGGCGCCAGCGCGCTGGTCGAAAGCTTCGCCCGGCATCTCATGGTGCGGATCGACACCGCGCAGGAAGATGGATTTGGCGAAATCGCGAAGGACTATCTGACGCGGCTTCCGCCCGAGAAGGGCGCACGGCGCAACATTGAAGAGAATGGCGACCTCGTTGTCCGTTGGGTAGCCAGCACCGAGGCCGACCGCCGCGCGCTCGTATCCGCGTTGCTGACGCCGTCCTGGTATGATCCGGAGCGGGGAGGGCCGCGCTCGTGAAGCTGTTGCGCACCATCCGTCTCGATCCCTCGGACACCTTTGTGTTCGAGAAGGCCGCCGAGCCCGGCGAATGGGCAGTCCCAGGGTCATTCGTGTTCTGGAATCAGGACCCTTCTACGTTTGAAGGCAAGGCACGCACAGCGTTTCGCGGCGGACTCCTCGGCATAGCATCGCTGGGCTGGTCCACGCTGGCGCAGATCGTCGATGCCGATCAAGACGATCACGCCGAAGCGGTTGGCCTGCTGGCGCAGCGCCTCGTTGAAAACTTCGGCGCGCCTGATATGTCGCTGGCGCGGCGCGCTGCGGAAGACGAAATCGCCTATGCGTCGTCACTTTGCGATCATCCGCTGGATACGCTGATCGCGGTACATCGCGTTTACGAGGACGACTCCATCCGCGAAACTTTCCGCACCCTGCGCCCGCGCAATGGTCCTAAACCGCTGCGGGCTTTCTCATTCCTTGAAGCCCAAGGAGACGATGAGCCGATGGAAGAAGTTGACCTTTCGAGCCTGGCGCGGCGAGAGCCCAAGGGAGCGTATGAATAAAGATTTTTGGCTCTCCTGCGGCCATCACCTGCTCGACCGCGACGCTGGCGGCGGCCTCATCGTCAGCGATGAGTTCCTCAAGGTCTATCTCGCCCGGCCGGAGCTCGCGCCGCCGCCCGATGCCAGCGCCGCCGAACGCGCGCTGCATGCATCGCTGCTCGCCGACCCGCGCAGAACCGTCACTCAGGAGGATATCGCCGTCATTCCCGATGCGGACGCCCGGGAAAACTGGGAATTGATGATCGCCTTCCGCGACCAGCTCCTGCGGCATCCCACGATCGAAGCCACCTATGCCAGCCTTGTGCGTGAGGGCGCGGGCCGCACGCCGCCGCTCTTCCTCAATCAGCTCGTCCACGTGATCCTGCGCAACGCGCTGGACGGTTGCGACGACGTCTATGTCCTGCGTGCATCCGAGATGTTCTTCCGCGAGCAGCGTCTGACGGTGCACGAACAATCGCTCATTGCCGCCGATGAGGAGACCATCGCCGGAATCGGCGAAGCGCCGTTGTCGCCGCTGGTCTCGATGCTGGGGCTGCCGGCGGCGTCCGAGATTGACGTTCTCACCGACGACAACGCGCAGACCTATTGGGAACGCAGCGACCTGTTCGACATGGCTTTGGACATGACGGCCGGCAGGCGGAGCCTTGCCGCGCTGGGTGAGGTGATCGCCGCCTGGATATTCCACATGATGTCGATCGAAGTCGATGTGGAGCCTCTCACCGAAATCCGCGACGTCAATCTCACCTGGTATGTCGGCCTTGATGCGGAGGCGACCCGGATCGGCGATGCGCTGTGGAACGGCGAGGAGCTCGATGAGGCCGCGCGCTCGCGCATCATCGGCCTTTACCGGCTGACGTTCCGCGATCCCGGCGTGGTCACGGAAAATGTGCGGGGCGAACCCATTTATCTGCTGCTGGCGATGTCTCCCGACCGCGTGCTGAGGGTGAAGCCGCAGAACCTGGTTACCGGCCTTCCGATCCGGCATCTGGAAAGCGTGACATGACCGCGCTCTCGCGCATGGGTGTCGGTGTGGTGGTCGAAAGGAGCAAGGCCGCCAGCCAATGGATTGATTACATCTGGCGGCCGGTGGCTATCTTGCCCGGTCAGCCCGACGTGGCGCCCTGGACGGTGCTTTCGGCCGAGGGCGAGGTGACGACATTCTACGCGGGCACGATGGAGATCGAGCTGCACCGCTCGGAAACATCGAATTATCGCGACAATCTGGCCTCCGGCAATCCATCGGTATGGGTGTCGCTCCGCCCGACGGACGCGGATCCGCCTTACAAGGTCGTCGCGGCGACGGTGGATCCCGCCGAGGGCGAATCCTACACGGAAGCCGGTACCGATCTGGTCGATACGGTGCCCATGCCGGACATGATCCGCCACGCAGTCGCCGCCTTTGTCGCCGAGCATCACGTCGAGCGTGAGTTCTTCAAGCGCAAGCGCGATCGCGCCAATCCGGAGGCGCTGGGGCGCCGCGGCCCGCGCCGCGAGGATGACAGCGAATGAACGATCCCAAGAATTTTCTGGAACGCTGGTCGCGCCGGAAACTGGAATCCGAGACGCCTGACGCCGCGCCGGCGGACAAAGCGGCGCCGCCGTCTGTCGAAGAACGCGCCTGTGATTCGGCTGCGCCGGCAAAAACCGCGCTCATTCCTGAAATCGATCCCGCAACCCTGCCTTCGATCGAATCGATTGTGGCTGGCACCGACATCCGCGCGTTTCTTCAGAAGGGTGTGTCGGCCGCTCTGACCCGTGCGGCGCTTCGCCGCGCCTGGAGTGCTGATCCCGCCGTTCGCGATTTCATCGGGCTTTCGGAAAATTCCTGGGACTTCACCGCGTCCGATTCAATACACGGCTTCGGGCCGCTCGATCCCGCCGAGGGTCGCAGCTTAGTGGCGCAATTTTTTGGCGACCCGGATGAAACGGCCACCGCCGGTCATTCGGCCACAGACCGCAATTCGTTGGTTCAAACCACATCCGTGCCGGAAGAATCCTTGGATGCCGGCTCGCACGAAATGCGGGATAGCGCTCCTCGTGAACCTGAAAATACACCACCCGCGCAAGTTCAAGATGCGAAGAAATCCGACAAGAATGCTGACGCAATCGGTTCCGACGAACAACCTAAAATAGATGTTGCAACGCAATATCACGAACAAAACGACGAATACGATTCCGTTTCCTTGCGTCCGCGTCATGGCGGCGCCTTACCCAAGTAATCCTAAGGTTCATAGCCTAAAACTATTGACCTGCCTGCTACGACGGCATTAGCCTTTGGAATAATTATAAAAAGCCTTCAGGCAATTCTGAACACTTGGGCAAGGGGGAGGAACGAGTCACACAATGCGTGATCTCGGGCTTCAGCAAGCGATCGAAGCGGCGGGCGGCGTAAGCGAGCTTGCGCGCAAGATCGGCATCTCTCAGCCGTCCGTTTCCAACTGGTCGCGCATCCCGGCGGAGCGCGTGGCCCTCATCGAAGAAATAACCGGCGTCGACCGCGCTCTGCTGCGGCCCGACTTATTCCGCGAGCGTCATCAGATGGCCGGCGACATCGACGAAATCGATTCCGCTCGGGCGCAGGAATACGCACTGCTCGCGACACTGCTCGCGCGCGCCCCTGACGCGGACCTTCTATCGCGCCTCGCGATGCTTCGTGGCGATGCCTCGCCGCTTGGTCTCGCTCATATGGCGCTGGCGGAAGCAGCGGGCGATGCGGACGCCGAGCGCGTGAGCCGCGAGTTCTTCGATCTCTTCATCGGATTGGGGCGCGGCGAAGTTCTGCCCTACGCCTCCTACTATCTCACGGGCTTTCTGCATGACCGGCCGCTCGCGCGCCTGCGCGACGATTTGCAGGCTCTCGGAATCGAGCGCGCCGAAGGCAACACCGAACCCGAGGACAACGCGGCCATCCTCTGCGAAATCATGTCGGCTGTGATCGGCGGCGCCTTCGGGGCGCCTGAAGGCGCCGACAGGCGTTTGTTCGAGAAACACATGGCGCCCTGGATCGGCCGCTTCTTCGCCGATCTCGAGCGCGCTGAAGCCGCCGGCTTTTACCGCCACGTAGGCGCGCTCGGGCGGCTGTTCATGCAGATTGAGACTGAAGCTTTCGCGCTACCTTACGATCAGGCGTGATCGGAAACGACAGATACGAATGAAGGAAGAGGAGCCGGTGATGAAACAGCAGGACAAGACGACGGTCGCTCGTCGCGATTTCCTCCGCGTTCTAGCAACAGGCGCGGGCGCCGCGGCGGTCAGCACGGGACCGCTCGCAACATCGGCCGCAGCGGACAATGAGAGTAACGATGAAAAGCGCAAGGCGCGCTACAAGGAGACCGACCACGTGAAAACCTTCTATCGCGTCAACCGGTATCCGAAATAAAGGGAGGCACCTGTGCTAATCAAAAGAACAGAACGCCAGGCACGCCACGGTAGGCTTACCGCCGCGCTTGCCGAGCAATCGAACGGCCGTCTCGACCGCCGTACATTCCTTCGCCGCTCCGGTCTCGCAGCCGGCGGCTTGGCGACGCTGGGCGCGTTCCAGCTCGGCAGCGTGCGCAAGGCCGAAGCCGGCCCGCCGCCGCCCGCCGGCGCCGCGGTCACCATCCGCAAGAACATCTGCACGCATTGCTCGGTCGGTTGCACGGTCATCGCCGAGGTCATCAATGGCGTGTGGACCGGCCAGGAACCGGGTTGGGATTCGCCGATCAACCGCGGTTCGCATTGCGCCAAGGGCGCCGCGACTCGCGAGCTGGTCCATGGCGACCGCCGCCTGCGCTACCCGATGAAGATGGTGAACGGACAGTGGACCAGAATTTCCTGGGACACCGCCATCAACGAGATCGGCGACAAGCTGATGGCGATCCGTGAGAAGTCCGGGCCCGACTCGGTCTATTGGCTCGGCTCCGCCAAGTTCACCAACGAGGGCGCCTATCTCAACCGCAAATTCGCGGCCTTCTGGGGCACCAACAATTCCGACCACCAAGCGCGTATCTGCCACTCGACCACGGTCGCCGGCGTAGCCAATACCTGGGGCTACGGCGCGATGACCAACAGCTATACCGACATCCGCAATTCCAAGACCATGATCATCATGGGCGGCAATCCTGCCGAAGCGCATCCGGTGTCGCTGCAACACGTGCTGGAAGGCAAGGAAGCTCAGCGCGCCAACATGATCGTGATCGATCCGCGTATGACGCGCACCGCCGCGCATGCGACGGAATATGTCCGCATCCGCTCCGGCACCGACATTCCGGTAATCTACGGAATGCTCCACCACATCTTCAAGAACGGCTGGGAAGACAAGCAGTTCATCGAGCAACGCGTCTACGGCATGGATGACATCCGCAAGGAAGTCGCCAAGTGGACGCCGGAGGAAGTCGAGCGCGTCAGCGGCGTGCCGGGCGCGCAGCTCGAGCGTGTAGCCAAGATGTTCGCGACCGAAAAGCCCTCCACCCTGATCTGGTGCATGGGCGCCACCCAGCACACGGTCGGAACCGCCAATGTTCGCGCTTTCTGCATCGCGCTGCTCGCCACGGGCAACGTCGGCGCGGCGGGCACGGGCGCCAACATCTTCCGCGGCCACACCAACGTGCAGGGCGCGACCGACCTCGGTCTCGATATCGTGACCCTGCCGCTCTACTACGGCCTCGCCGAAGGCGCCTGGAAGCATTGGGGACGCGTTTGGGAAGTCGAATATGACTGGCTGGCCTCCCGCTTCACGCAGACGACGGCCGCCGACGGCAAGGTCGTCAAGATGATGGAGACCCCCGGCATCCCGTCGACGCGGTGGTTCGATGCGACGTTGATGGCGAAGGACCAGGTAAGCCAGTCCGACAACATCAAGGCCATGTTCATCATGGGCCACGGCGGCAATACCGTGACCCGCATGCCGGAAGCCGCCAAGGGCGTCGCCAAGCTCGACCTGCTCGTCGTCGCCGATCCGGTGCCGACCACCTGGGCCGTGCTGGCGGAACGCAAGGACAACACGTATCTGCTGCCCATCGCGACCAGCTACGAAACATCCGGCTCACGCACCTCTTCGAACCGGGCGATCCAATGGGGCGAGCAGATCGTCAAGCCGATCTTCGAGTCGAAGGACGACCTCGAAGTCATGTACCTGCTGGCGAAGAAGCTCGGCCTTGCCGACCGGATGTTCAAGAACATCAAGGTCGAAAACAACATGCCGGTGGCCGAGGATATTCTCCGCGAGATCAATCGCGGCGGGTTCTCGACCGGTTATTGCGGCCAGTCGCCGGAGCGGCTCAAGGCGCATATGAAGAACCAGGCGAAGTTCGATATGCTCACGCAGCGCGCACCGAAGGATCTTCCGGAGATCGGTGGCGACTATTACGGATTGCCGTGGCCCTGTTGGGGCACGCCGGAGTTCCGGCATCCCGGCACGCCGCTCCTCTATAATACCAACCTGTCGATCAAGGAGGGCGGCGGCACCTTCCGCGCTCGCTTCGGTGTGGAACGCGAGGAGACATTGCCGGACGGCACCAAGCGCAAGGTCAGCCTGCTCGGCAACGGCTATTACTCCAAGGACTCCGAGATCAAGGACGGCTACCCCGAGTTCACCCTCGGCGTGCTGAAGAAGCTCGGATGGGATGGCGATCTTACGCCGCAGGAATTGGCGACCATTCAGCGCATCAATCCGGCCAATCCGGATGCTGTCTCCTGGTCACTCGATCTGTCCGGCGGCATCCAGCGTGTTGCCATCACACACGGGTGCGTACCCTACGGCAACGGCAAGGCGCGTGCGAACGCGTTTGGCCTGCCGGACGCGATCCCGGTGCACCGTGAGCCGATCTACACGCCGCGTCCGGATCTCGTCGCCAAATATCCCACGCTGCCCGACGCCAGGCAGTTCCGCGTGCCCAACATCGGGTTCTCGGTGCAGAAGGCGGCGGTGGACAAGGGCGTTGCCAAGGACTTCCCGCTCATCCTCAGCTCCGGCCGTCTGGTCGAATACGAGGGCGGCGGCGAGGAGACCCGTTCCAACAAGTGGCTTGCTGAGTTGCAGCAAGACATGTTCATCGAGATCAATCCGGCGGATGCCGCTGCGCGCGGCATCAAGGACGGCGCATGGGTCTGGGTGACGGGCGCCGAGAGCGGCTCCAAGGCACGCATGAAAGCGCTGGTCACGGAACGCGTCGGCAAGGGCGTGACATGGTGTCCGTTCCACTTCGCCGGCTGGTTCCAGGGTGTCGACCAGCGGAAGAACTATCCAAAGGGGACCGATCCGATCGTGCTGGGCGAGAGCGTCAATGTGCTCACGACCTACGGCTACGATCCGGTAACCGGCATGCAGGAACCAAAAGCCACCCTCTGTCAGGTCAGAGCGGCATAAGGAGCGACGATCATGGCAAGGATGAAATTTCTCTGCGACGCCGATCGTTGCATCGAGTGCAACGCTTGCGTCACCGCCTGTAAAAACGAACATGAAGTGCCGTGGGGCATCAACCGCCGGCGTGTCGTCACCATCAATGACGGCAAGCCGGGCGAACGGTCGGTCTCCATGGCCTGCATGCACTGCACCGACGCGCCTTGCGCGGCGGTGTGCCCTACCAATGCCTTCTATACGACGGCGGATGCGGTGGTCCTGCACTCCAAGGACATCTGCATCGGCTGCGGATATTGCTTCTACGCCTGTCCGTTCGGCGCGCCGCAATATCCGCGCGTTGGAAACTTCGGCTCGCGCGGCAAGATGGACAAGTGCACCTTCTGCGCCGGCGGCCCGGAGACGGACAACACGGCGGGCGAATACGACAAATACGGCTCCAACCGTCTGGCTGAAGGCAAGCTGCCGCTCTGTGCCGAGATGTGCTCGACAAAATCTCTGCTCGTGGGCGACGGCGAGATCATCGCCCAGATCTACAAGGAACGCGTGACGAAGCGCGGCTATGGCTCGGGTGCCTGGGGCTGGCAGACGGCCTACCGTGAGACCATCGCGTCATAATTAAGCAATCGGAGCGGGACCGGGCATCCCCGGTTCTCGCTCCGCTCCGCGTTCAAGCGGAGTTCAGTAAGAGGAGGACATGGCATGACGACGCTTTCCGCGCGCATCCGTTTTGTCGTCGGCGCGTTGGCGCTGTTGTTCGTTCTGGCATTGGCGCCAGCCGGCCACGCGCAACAGCCCACATCGGTCAATCCCACCGCCTCTGCGGTGAAAGAAGACCAGCTTCTGCGTGAGATGAACCGGGTGCAGGGCCGCGTCAGTCTGCCGGACACGAAGTCTGGTGTGATCGAGCAACCTGCGGGACGCGACTGGCGTCAGTTCCACCAGGTCACGCTCAGGTGGATCGGCATCATTTCCGTCGTCGGCATGGTTGGGGCGCTTCTCGCCTTCTATCTCACCCGCGGGATGGTGCGGATCCAAGGCGGGCGGTCAGGCCGCATCATTGTCCGCTTCAATGCCTTCGAACGGTTCGTCCACTGGATGACCGCCACTTGCTTCATCATCTTGGCGATCTCGGGCCTCAACATCACCTTCGGCAAGGAGTTGCTGTTGCCGATCCTGGGACCGGGCGCATTCACCGGTTGGTCGCAGGCCCTGAAATATCTGCACAACTATCTGAGCTTCCCCTTCACCATCGGCGTGGTGCTGATCTTCCTGATGTGGATCGGCGGCAACCTCCCCAATCAGGCCGACAAGGAATGGCTCAAGCGCGGCGGCGGCATCATCGGCGACGATCATCCGCCGGCCGGGCGCTTCAACGCCGGCCAGAAGCTGATCTACTGGATCGTCGTGATCGGCGGCGCAGCGGTCGCCATCACCGGCTACCTGCTGATGTTCCCCTTCTACGGGACCGGCGTCTCCGGGATGCAACTCGCGCAGATCATCCACGGCGTCGTGGCGCTGCTCTTCGTCGCCGCTATGCTCGGGCACATCTATATCGGCACGATCGGCATGGAAGGCGCCTTCGAGGCCATGGGCGAGGGCACGGTGGACGTCAATTGGGCCAAGCAGCACCATAGTCTGTGGCTGCAGGAGCAGATGGCTCAGGGCGGCGCCAAGCCGTCGCAGCCGAGAGGTACAACACCGGCGGCCACGCCGGCGGAATAACCGGATAACCTTGTGTTCTTTCTGAACGCCCGGCGGGTTTCCCGCCGGGCGTTTTGCTATAAGACGCCCCATGCGCATCATCGGACTGGCAGGCTGGAGCGGCTCCGGAAAGACCACTCTGCTCACCAAGGTTATTCCCCGGCTCACCGCCCGCGGTCTCAAGGTTTCGACCGTCAAGCACGCGCATCATGGCTTCGACGTCGATCAGCCGGGCAAGGACTCCCATAGCCACCGCCAAGCCGGCGCCACCGAAGTGCTGGTCGGCTCCGCGGCGCGCTGGGCGCTGGTGCACGAGTTGCGCGGCGCGCCCGAACCGGCGCTCCGGGACCTGCTGGCTAAGCTCTCGCCGGTCGATCTGGTGATCGTGGAAGGCTACAAGCGCGAGCCGCATCGCAAGCTTGAAGTGCATCGCTCGGCTGTCGGCAAGCCGCTGTTACAGCCCGAGGACCCTGGCATCGTGGCCATTGCCTCCGACCAGCCGCTGCCCAGGGCCGCCGTTCCCGTCGTCAGCCTGGACGATGTAGAGGCCATCATCGACATTCTTCTGCGCCATTCCGCGCCATACGGCGCCATGGGAGGCCGGTGATGGCGCAGCTTACCGACGATTGCTTCGCCTTTTCCGGGCCGCTGCTTCCACTCGAGGAGATGGAGCGGCTGATTCAGGAGCGGGTGAGCCAGATTGCGGGAACGGAAACCGTAGCGTTGCATGGCGCCGCCGGGCGCGTGCTCGCCGCCGATATCGTTGCGCCGCTCGATCTGCCACCTTTCGACAATTCCGCCGTGGACGGCTACGCCGTACGCCATGGCGATCTTGCTTCCGGCACCGAAACCCGCCTCGTCGTGTCCGGCCGTGTCATGGCCGGCCACCAGGCGCGGGGGCTCGCGCCGGGCGAAGCCGTCCGCATCTTCACCGGCGCACCCATGCCGGAAGGGGCCGACACCGTCTTCATGCAGGAGGACTGCCGCGCCGAAGGCAATGCGGTCATCCTGCCGACCGGCCTGAAGCTTGGCGCCAATCGCCGCTTGGCGGGTGAGGACGTGAAAGCCGGCTCGGTGGTCTTGCCGGCGGGGCGCTTGCTGTCCGTAGCGGACGTGGGGCTTGCGGCGGCGTTAGGACTGACAGCCATCCAAGTCCGCCGCCGGGTGCGGGTGGCTCTGTTCTCCACCGGCGACGAGATCGTCGAGCCCGGCGCGGCACGGCCGCCGTCGGCTCTCTACGACGCCAACCGTTTCCTGCTCGCGGGCCTGCTGGCGCGGCTGGGAGCACAGGTGACGGACCTGGGCATCGTTGCCGACGATCCGGCGGCTCTCAAGGCCGCCATCGGCAAAGCCGCCAAAAGCCACGACCTGGTCCTGACCTCCGGGGGCGTTTCCACCGGTGAGGCGGATCATGTGCGCGCGGCCGTCGAGGACATAGGAAGCCTTGTTTTCTGGCGGGTGGCCATCAAGCCGGGGCGGCCGGTGGCCATGGGCGTGGTTGGTGGGGCGGCCTTCGTCGGCCTCCCGGGCAATCCGGTCGCCGCTTTTGTTACCTTCGTGCGGGTGGTGCGGCCGCTGCTGCTGCGGCTTGGCGGCGCTTCTCCGCGCCCGCTGGTTCCGCTGCCGGTGAGAGCCGCCTTTTCCTACCGGAAGAAAAAAGGCCGCCGGGAATATGTCCGCGTGGCCTTGCGCCCTGCCGCGGACGGCGGCGTCGAGGCAGTGAAACACCCGCAGGAAGGCGCGGGTGTCATCACATCACTGACTGAGACGGACGGGCTCGCTGAGCTTCCCGACGACGTAACGGAGATAGAGCCCGGCGCGGTGGTCGGGTTTCTCTCCTACGCTACGCTCGTCGGCTGACGGCGCACTGGCGGCTTAGTCGGCTAGTGCTCGCAATCCACGTCCGCCGTCAGCGTGCTGCTGAAGTCGACCAGGATATAGGCCCAGGCGCCTGCGCTGCAGTCTTCAGCCATAGCGCCCGGTGCGGGCATGGCCATGGACACGTTCTGCGGCGCCGCTTTCGGCCGCGCGATGACTTGGCGCCAGCTCCACTTCGGGCTGATGCGGGCCCCATCAGTGGTGTAGACGGTGCCTGCCGGCTTCTGCACGGCGCCGAGCGTCAGGAATGCTCCGACGCCGACAACGACAATGGCAAGGCAAGCGATAAGGAATACGCGCATGTTGTTTCCTCCCCAACGTCGGTTGGCGACGTCCTAGCTTTGATCATTATGACCCCAAGGCTGGGGAGATCAAGTGATTACAAAGTCGCGGGCGCTTATGCATCCACATGTTGCGTTGCAATCTTGTCGGCTTTGGCGGCGTCCTCCGGCGTGTTGACGTTAAAGAAGGGGTCGATCGGCGTATCGGGCCATTCGGCAATGGCCACCCCATGGCGGGCCGTCCATACCTCGATTTTTCTTAAATCCTCCTCCACCAGGGCGCGCCGCAGGTCGTGACGCAACGCTACCGGCCATAATCCGACCACCGGATGCCGCCAGTCACCGGATTTGGCGCAGGCCAGGGGGGTGCCCGCCTGCACGCTCGCCTGATGCAGCCGCATCACCAGATCGCGGGGCAGGAAAGGGCAGTCGCCCGGAACGCTGGCAATCCAGGTCATCTCGGGAACATGCTCAGCAGCCCAATCCAACCCGGCCAGGATGCCCGCCAGCGGTCCGGCAAAGCCGGACACCGAATCGGCCACCACGGGAAGGCGGGTGCTGGCAAAGCGGCTGGAATCACCATTGGCATTGAGCACGATCGTCGCGCATTGGGGGCGAAGCCGCTCCAGCACACGCTCCAGGATGGTAACGCCACCGATCTTCAGCAGGGCCTTGTCGCCGCCGCCCATGCGCCGCGCTTGTCCTCCTGCAAGGACCAAACCGAGGGTGGGGGGCATCACGAACAAAGTTGCGAGTTACCTCCCCCCTTGTGGGGGAGGTCGACTGCCGAAGCGTTAGCGAAGGCAGTCGGGAGGGGGGTGGATCCGATTGCCGGTGGCGCAAAAAAACACCCCCCCCCCCCCCCCCCCCCCCCCCCCCCCCGGGGGGGGGGGGGGGGCCCCCCCCCCCCCCCCCCCCCCCAGCCAGTCCTCGCGCGACATCGCCTCCCGCCCCGCGGTCCACCTCGCGACGTCCTCGC